>Ga0316189_10000222_pt1 | contig 55652 bp, 51 predicted proteins | sample LowCovwburrow_MG_FD_204930 | JGI IMG/M metagenome (GOLD analysis project Ga0316189, IMG submission 204930) | Coastal sediment microbial communities from Maine, United States - Lowes Cove worm burrow | ecosystem: Environmental > Aquatic > Marine > Coastal > Sediment | place: USA: Maine... | reverse complement strand
AGGCAGTGAACATATCACCCCGGATGCCGGCATTGTCTTCGCTAAACACCAGTCGACCTGGGAAACCATTGCGCTGCAGCACATTTTCCCCTTACAGGTGTGGGTGGCCAAACGTGAATTGATGTGGATACCGTTTTTTGGATGGGGACTTGCATTGATGAAATGCATTCACATCAAACGTGGCAGCGGTAAGGCCGCGGTCAAACAGTTGGTCACCCAGGGCAAGGCCAGACTGGATGAAGGTATCTGGGTCGTGATCTTCCCGGAGGGTACCCGTATCCCGGCTGGACAACGGGGTCGCTACCGCATCGGTGGTGCCGTGCTTGCAGATCAAACCGGTTATCCCATCATTCCGGTTGCACACAATGCCGGTGAGTACTGGCCACGTCGCAGCTTTATCAAGCGTCCAGGTGTGATCCAGGTTCGCATCGGTGCGCCGATTGATCCGGCCGGCAAATCCGCCCTGCAGATCCTTGATGAGGCCTCCGACTGGATTGAAGACCGCATGGCAGAGATCACGACCTTGTAGCGGTTTACTGCTTTGATCTAATTCGGGTAGGAGCGCTTCGCAAGCGCGAACAGGTCAACCACAGAAATCGCGGACGTGATCCGCTTCTTAAAGTATAATATATTATTATACTACACTCTATAAATAAATCATAAACTATTTTCTATATTTAGTATTTTCAATAAGATATAAATCTCATGCATTTTACGCTGAATCACGTTCTAGATATCGAGGTTCGACACCAACAGTGCATTCTGCTCGATAAAATCACGACGCGGCTCAACCTGGTCGCCCATCAGGGTGGTAAAGATATCATCAGCGCCCACGGCATCCTCAATCTTGACCTGCAGCAAACGCCGGTTCTCTGCATCAAGCGTGGTCTCCCACAGCTGCTCCGGGTTCATCTCACCGAGTCCCTTGTAGCGTTGAATGTGCTGGCCACGCTTTGCCTCTTCCATCAACCAGGTCAAAACCTGTTTAAAGGATTTCACATCGGTCTTGCGCTCGCCGCGCTGCACATAAGCACCCTCGCTCAACAGGCCATCGAGCTGCTCCCCCAGCGCCCTCATTTGCCGGTACTCCACCGTGTGAAAGAACTCCACACCATAGGTTTGTTCTGAAGCGACAATACCATGCGTCCACTTGCTGATGGTGGCCACGAAACCCGGCTCATCTTCACAGGTCTCAACCGAACATTCATAGCGTTGCCCACTGCCCAGACTGGCATTGACTCGTCCCTGCAATTCAGTGAACCAGTCCGTCACCAGTGCTAAATTATTCTCACTGCCCTCGTCCAGAGTTGGCATATAAATCATGCGCTCCAGGATGGCTGCATCATAGCGGCGTGACAAGCGCCGGATGGATGCCATCACGGCCATGTAATTATTTGCCAGGGACTCCAGTGCCGGCCCCCCTAGTGGTGGCGCATCCAGGTTCACATGCAATTCGGCCTTGTCTATCGCGCTATTCAAGAGCAGGGCATTCAGTGAAGTATCATCCTTGACATATTGTTCTTGCTTGCCCTTTTTTATTTTATACAAGGGTGGCTGGGCAATATACACATAGCCGCGTTCAATCAGTTCCGGCATCTGACGGTAGAAAAAAGTCAGCAACAAGGTACGGATGTGAGAACCGTCAACATCGGCATCGGTCATGACAATGATGCGATGGTAGCGTAGCTTGTCGATGTTAAATTCCTCCCGCCCGATCCCACAACCCAGGGCAGTGATCAGGGTTCCGACCTCGGCCGATGACAGCATTTTGTCGAATCGTGCCTTCTCCACATTCAGGATCTTTCCCTTCAGCGGCAGGATCGCCTGCGTGCGACGGTCACGTCCCTGCTTGGCCGACCCGCCTGCTGAATCACCCTCCACCAGGAACAATTCCGATAATGCCGGATCCCGCTCCTGGCAGTCAGCCAATTTCCCCGGCAGGCCGGCGATATCCAGTGCACCTTTACGGCGTGTCATTTCCCGCGCCTTGCGCGCTGCTTCTCGGGCACGTGCGGCATCGACAATCTTCATTGTAATTGCCTTGGCCTCGGCGGGATTTTCCATTAAATAATCCTGGAACTTTTCACCCACGGTTGATTCGACAATGCCCTTGATCTCGGACGACACCAGCTTGTCCTTGGTCTGGGATGAGAACTTGGGATCCGGCACCTTTACAGACAGAACGGCTGTCAGGCCTTCACGGGCATCGTCACCGGTAGCCGTCACCTTCGCATTACGCATTAATCCCTGCTTTTCCATGTACTGGTTTAGCGTCCGGGTCAGGGCACCGCGAAAACCGGCCAGGTGGGTACCACCATCACGTTGTGGAATATTATTGGTAAAACAAAAGATGTTTTCCTGGTAGGAATCGTTCCACTGCATAGCCAGTTCGACACCGACGTCTTCTTTATCAGCCGTAAAATAGAACACCGTGGGATGCAATGGTGTTTTCTTACGGTTCAGGTGCTCTACAAAGGCCCGGATCCCCCCCTCGTACTCGAAGATATCTTCTTTGTCAGAACGTTCATCCATTAATCGAATGCGCACCCCTGAATTAAGGAATGACAGTTCTCTAAGCCGTTTCGCCAGGATGTCATAGTGATATTCGGTTTGCGTGAAGATTTCGCTACTGGGTTTGAAGTGTATTTCGGTACCGGTCCGCTCCGTGTCTCCGAGAACTTCCAGCGGTGCCTCTGGTACACCCATATTGTATTGCTGCGTATGAGCCTTGCCATCACGGTTGATATTCAATACCAGTTTCTCGGAAAGGGCGTTTACCACGGACACCCCGACCCCATGCAGACCGCCGGAGACCTTGTAGGAATTGTCGTCAAATTTTCCACCTGCATGCAGCACCGTCATAATGACCTCGGCGGCAGAAATACCCTCTTCCGTGTGCATGTCCACGGGAATACCACGCCCGTCATCACTGACCGTTACGGAGTTATCGCCATGCAAGATGACAGTTATTTCACTGCAATGTCCCGCCAACGCTTCATCAATGGAATTATCAACCACCTCAAACACCAGGTGATGCAGTCCGGTGCCATCATCGGTATCGCCAATATACATACCGGGACGTTTACGCACCGCATCCAGCCCTTTTAGAACTTTGATGTTCGATGAGTTATAGGTGTCTTTATCTGCCATATTCATGTCCTGAAAGCCTGATTGTAGGGTTATGTTAGACGCTGTACGTAAAGTCGTGGATTATACCACTTCCTGTATCTCGCCATGTTCCACGTGAAACCTTTTCATATCGGTCCACTCCGACAGATCACCTGGCCCGGAGTCGATTGCTGTGACAAACACCTGGACATTTAGCTCCCTGAGTGCAGCCAACACTCGAGACTGATGTATCGCATCGAGCTCACTGCCGATATCATCCAGCAAAAAGGCACCCAAAGGGGCATCAAGATCTTGCTGACATCGAACCTGTGCCAGCATAAAACCGACATTCACGGACTTTTGCTGGCCTCGTGAACAATAGGTTTGAACCGGCTTACCGTTCACCGTTAGTTTAAAATCTGCGCGATGTGGCCCATATTGCGTGCTGCCCAGGGCACGGTCTTTTTCCAGCGCCCTTCCCATTGCCATAGTCAATTCCTCATCTGCCGGCCAACCTGCCTGATAATGTAAACGCAGCGCCAGTGATGGCAGTAACCGTCCTACTTCGGTTTGCAGGTGGGGTAACAGACTTTTAAAATATTGCTGGCGGTAATAGTGGATCTGCCCAGCCGCGTCCAGCAGTTCTGAATCCCATGTCGTAATCTGATTCGCTGGCATCTGAGCACGCAACGCAGCATTGCGTTGGCGCAGTGATCGTGTGTAGCGTTGCCAGATATCGCGGTAAGCCTGTTCCACGTGAAACAATGCCCAGTCGAGTGTTTGCCGACGGTAGCGTGGGCCACCACTGAGAATGGTGGGTGTATCACCACTTAACGCCTGTACCGGGAAACTGCCCGCCAAATCAGAGAGACGTCGTACCACGCTACCATCCAAGTGTACCTGCAGACCGGTGGTCTGCCTTTCAATACCAATGGGTAGCACACGACCTTCTGTGTGCAGCAAGCGGCCAACCAGTCGGAAGGCGACTTGTCCATCGCGGATAGGTTGGTTGGCGTGATGTGTTCGGAAGGAGCGTACCCGTCCAAGGTAGTAGATGGCTTCCAGCAGACTGGTTTTACCGGTAGCATTTTCGCCAGTGATCAGATTGAGTCCGGGTGAAAATGACAGGGAGGCTTGCTGGATATTTCGAAAATCACAAATGTCCAGTGACTCTAGTCCCATGGGTAACTTTCCACGACCTAATCTGATAACAACATATGCAGAATCTGATTAGACTGAATGCCAGACTTACTAAGAGATAGCCACGGAATCCAGGGAAGAACACAGAAATTTTTTCTGTAGGGTATTTATTTTTTCGTGTTCTTCCGTGGTTTCCGTGGCCATATAATTGGTCTTTATCAGGTTGAGCCAGTACCAGGAGCCTGTCGGAAATATCGTACGCTGACCATGCAACCCATCATGCTATGTAATCTATCAGGTAAAAAATTTACCGTTCATGTGGTGACAGTCAACCACACTACAGCCGCATCGGCATGACCACGTAACGACAGTCATCATTACCCGGCCGGCTGATCACGGCGCTGCTGTTGGCATCACTAAGGAAGATCGCCACCTCGTCTGAATCAATGACGTTGAGGACTTCCAGCAGGTAGGTCACATTGAAGCCGATCACGATGGTATCGTAGTCATAGGTGGCATCAATTTCTTCCACAGCCTCTTCCTTCTCTGGGTTATGTGCTTGAATTTTAATGTTATTTTTAGATATTTCGAGACGTATACCACGATACTTCTCATTGGAAAGAATGGATGTACGTGTCAATGCCTGGCGTAGCGAGTCGCGGTTGATTAACAGTTTTTTGTCGAGATCTTTCGGGATGACCCGTTGATAATCAGGAAATCGCCCATCGATCAGTTTTGAGGTAAAACGCAATTCACTGGTAGTAATGCGAATATGGTTGCTACCAATTTCGACATCCAGCTCAGCGTCTTTCTGTTCCAGCAAGCGCTGCAATTCCTGTATCCCCTTTCGAGGCACAATGACCTGTTGACTAACACCCTCTCCTACATCGGCTGCCAGGTTACAGAGTGCGAGTCGATGACCATCAGTCGCAACGGCACGTAACACAGCACCATCCGGTTCCAGCATCAGCCCGTTCAGATAATAACGTACATCCTGCTGGGCCATCGCGAACCCGGTACTTTCAATCAAACTGTGTAACTGCTTTTCTGGCAGCGAAAATTTTCGGGCACTTTTAATTTTGTCGATGACGGGAAATTCTGTTGCCGGCAGTGTTGACAGCGTGAAACGGCTCTTGCCTGAGCTTACCAGGGCACGGTCTTTTTTCACCGAAATATCCAGCTGTGCTTCATCAGGCAGGGTCCGGCAAATATCAAGCAGCTTGCGTGCGGGCAAGGTGATATCACCGGGTTCCATGACAGAAACAGCAACCTGTGCCTGTAGTTCAACCTCCAGGTCTGTTGCCGTCAGGCATACATTTTTCCTGGTTGCATTGAGTAACACATTGCCCAATACGGGTAATGTCTGACGACGTTCAACAACACCGATTACATGCTGAAGAGGTTTTAATAATGCTTCTCTTTGTATGCTGAATTTCATAATTAATAATTAATGTTTTTAAGTTAATTACTTTTGTTATTGTTACTATTAAGTAACATCAAATCTGTGTATAACCCAATAAACAATAACAATATCAATATCTTGTGTTAATAATAAGTTGACGCTTGGGCGTCTGGTGTCTTGTTGGAAAGTTGTGGATAAGTGGGGATAAGTTGAGGTCCAAATAATATCCACAGGTTTTCCACGCTATGTTGTCAGTGTTCTCAACAGGTTGTTGTAATCCTCGTTGATGCGTATATCACTGTCGCGTAATTCAACTACCTTACGGGTCGCATGCAATACCGTGGTGTGATCACGCCCCCCGAAGGCATCACCAATCTCCGGCAGGCTGTGCGTCGTCAATTCTTTTGCAAGCGACATGGCAATCTGCCGGGGCCGGGTGATCGAACGACTGCGGCGCGGTGACAGCAAATCAGCAACACGTATCTTGAAGTATTCGGCAACGACTTTTTGAATATTGCTGATGGTAACCAGTTTGTCCTGCAATACCAGCAAATCTCGCAAGGCATCTTTTGCCAGCTCAAGACTGATGACCTGTCCTGTAAAACGCGCACTGGCCAAGACACGACGCAAGGCACCTTCCAGTTCACGAATGTTGGACTGAATATGCTTGGCGATAAAAAAGGCAACGTCGCTGGGTAAATCGATATCAGTTTGACTGGCCTTGCTCATTAAAATGGCCACGCGTGTTTCCAGTTCAGCCGGTTCAATGGCGGCCGTCAGCCCCCAGCCAAAACGAGATTTAAGCCGATCCTCCAGGCCTTCGACTTCCTTGGGATAGCGGTCGCAGGTCAGAATGACTTGTTGCTGGCCTTCCAGTAACGCATTGAATGTATGGAAGAATTCTTCCTGAGAGCGTTCTTTGTTGGCAAAGAACTGAATATCATCAATCAGCAGGGCATCCGCCGTGCGATAGTAGCTCTTAAAGGCGTTAATGGCGTTATGTTGTAACGCCCTGACCATGTCAGCAACAAATCGTTCGGAGTGCAAATAGACCACGCGTGCGCCGGGCTTGTTATCAACGATAACGTTACCGATGGCATGCATAAGGTGGGTTTTTCCCAGGCCGACACCGCCGTAGATGAACAAGGGGTTATAGGAACTGCCGGGATTTTCAGCGACTTGCATGGAAGCAGCGCGCGCCAGCTGGTTGGATTTACCCGCTACGAATGATTCAAAGGTGAATGCAGGGTTGAGATTACTTTTATGAGTAACCTGCTGGGGTTTGGAAAAGGCACTGGTGACCGGTATCGGTTTGCCGCTGGTTGATGTCGGCGCCGTTGTATTCTTGCTGCTGCCTATATCAAGCTGAACACTGGTGGCCGAGTGTGGCCCCAGATCGCTCAGCGTTTGTGAGATAGTTTCGAAATGGTGTTTTCGCACCCATTCAAGAACAAACTGGTTGGGTGCCAGCAGACGCAGATTGTCACCATTTTCAATCGCGTGTAGCGGTCGTATCCAGGTATTGAATTGTTGTTCTGGTAGATCGTTTTCAAGGCGAACCAGACATTGTTGCCAGAGTGAAGCTTCCACCTGTTACTCCCCCTTGTTTTTGTTTAGCCCCCGAAGCAGGTGAGGAGTCTATACCTGTCGAAAAAAGTTATCCACACCCTGTTGCCAAGCCATTGAGCCCTAATTGATGTTGACATTAAGGCCATGAGAACTGTACTCTTTGCGCCCTTTCGCGCCAGCCCGGCGTGACCCGGATAGCACAACCTGCTGAAAGTGACGTGTCATGAAGAGAACCTATCAACCCAGTAAACTGAAGCGTAAGCGGACCCACGGTTTTCGTGCCCGTATGAGCACCAAGAATGGCCGTCGTGTAATCAACGCCCGTCGTGCAAAGGGCCGCGCCAGCCTGTCTGTCTGATTTCATCGCCTTGTGCACCGGTTCGACGAGTTTCCCAAGGCGGGTGCGCCTGACCGGCCCGGATGACTATCGGCGGGTCTTCAAGCGCTGTCGTCACAGGCTGAATAATCGCTGGATGACGGTACTCGCTACCCCCAACCAGTTACAACACCCGCGCCTGGGTCTGGCAATTTCTCGCAAGGTGGCGCGCACGGCGGTAGCCCGCAACCGTATCAAGCGGGTCATCCGGGAAAGTTATCGTCACTGGCAGACCTCTCTGGGTGCGCTGGATATTGTGATACTGGGCCGTGTCGGTGTGGCTGCCCAGTCAAAAAAGACGCTGAATGAATCACTGGAAAAGCTCTGGATAGAATTAAACAACAAATGCGCTGGCTCATCATCCAACTGATACGCGGTTACCGATTTTTGCTTAGCCCGTGGCTCGGCAATCACTGCCGTTTTTATCCCACCTGCTCCAGTTATGCGATTACCGCAGTAGAACGCCATGGCGCACTGCGTGGCAGCGCCATGGGTCTGGCTCGACTGCTGCGTTGTCATCCCTGGCATGCAGGTGGTGTAGACCTGGTACCGGAAAAAGAGGCCGGACACCACCATGGATAATCAACGTTTGTTTTTGTTCGTCGCGCTGTCGTTTGTCATGCTGCTGCTGTGGCAGTCCTGGATGGAAGATTACGGTCCGCCACCTGCCCCGCCCGAGTCAAGCGCCCCAGCAGCCATGACAGACCCGGTGCCGGGTGACGCGATCAGCGATGGTGATGATATTCCGAGTGCAGCCGGTGACATTGCCCCGCAAGCCAGTGCACTGCCGGATACCGAGTTATTAAAAAGCGCCGGCTACATCGAGGTTGAAACCGACCTCTTTAAAGTCAAGATTGATACAACAGGTGGTGACTTGCGGCAGGCTGATCTGCGTGCCTATCGGGCGACCACTGAAACGGATTCTCCCCCGTTTCGCCTGTTGAATGACAGCTTGCCGAATTTGTTTATTATCCAGTCGGGCCTGCGTGCCAGTACCGGTACCGAGCCAACGCACCACGTGGTCTATAGCCCGGAACAAACCAGTTTCCGCATGGGTGAGACGGACGATACACTCGTGGTCCCCATGACCTGGCGCAGCCCGGAAGGTGTCGAGGTCATCAAGCGCTATGTGTTTCATCGCGGCAGTTATGCCATCGATCTGCAGCACGAGGTGCGCAACAACAGTGGTGAAGAATGGCACGGTCGGCAGTACCGGCAGTTGCAACGGACCCAGGTCGCCGAGACGGGTCAGAGCACCTTTATCTACACTTACATGGGTGGTGTCATCTACAGCCCTGAAGAGAAGTACGAAAAAATAAAGTTTGATGACATGGTTGAAGAGAATCTCGACCGCAGCATCACGGATGGCTGGGCGGCCATGCTGCAGCATTACTTTCTCGGTGCCCTCATTCCTGCCCGCGGTGAAGCCGATCGTTATTACACCAAGGCCCTCAGCAATGCCCGTTACGTGATTGGCATGATATCCCCGGGACAAACGGTTGCAGCGGGCAGCACCGGGCTTTATGAAACTCGAATTTTCATCGGACCGAAACTGCAGGATGAGATGAAGCAGGTTGCCCCCGGTCTGGAATTGACGGTCGATTACGGTTTACTCACGGTACTGGCACAACCCCTGTTCTGGTTGCTGAAGACGATACACCAATACGTTGGCAACTGGGGCTGGGCCATCGTCCTGGTCACGATGTTAATCAAGCTGGCGTTCTACAAATTGTCAGAGACCAGTTACCGCTCCATGGCCAATATGCGCAAGCTCGCGCCGCGTCTGAAGACACTGAAGGAACGCTATGGGGATGATCGCCAGAAGCTGAACGCGGCGATGATGGACATGTACAAGAAGGAAAAGATCAATCCACTGGGGGGGTGCCTGCCTATCGTGGTGCAGATCCCGGTGTTCATTTCCCTCTACTGGGTATTGCTGGAGAGTGTCGAGTTACGGCATGCACCGTTCATCCTGTGGATCACGGACATGTCCTCACCGGACCCCTACTACATCCTGCCGTTGTTGATGGGTGTCACCATGCTGATTCAGCAGAAACTGAACCCGGCACCGATGGATCCTATCCAGGCCAAGGTAATGATGGCATTACCCGTCGTGTTCACCGTGTTCTTCGCCTTCTTCCCATCCGGACTGGTGCTTTACTGGGTAGTGAACAACACCCTCTCCATTGCACAGCAGTGGGTAATCACGCGGCGCGTCGAGCGCGGCGGGAAATAGCAGCAATCCACTATTGTGGTCTCAGCGGCCACCGACACCATTGCCGCGATTGCAACGCCGGCCGGCCTCGGCGGGGTCGGTATCGTGCGTATCTCCGGGGCGGACACTGCGTCGATTGCACAGCAACTACTCGGAAAATTGCCACAGGTACGACGCGCTGAAGTACACCGTTTTACGGAGGCCAATGGCACCCTGATTGATGCCGGCCTGGTACTGTACTTCGAGGCACCGGCCTCGTTTACCGGTGAACAGGTGCTCGAATTGCACGGTCATGGCGGCCCGGTTGTGATGGATTGTCTGCTGCGCCGGGTGTTCTCGCTGGGTGTGCGCCCTGCCCGTCCAGGTGAATTTTCAGAGCGTGCCTTCCTCAATAACAAGCTCGATCTGGCTCAGGCAGAAGCCATTGCCGACCTGATTGAAAGCGCCACCACGGCCGCCGCCCATGCCGCCGCCCGTTCTCTGCAGGGTGAGTTTTCCAACCGGGTACATTTGCTGATTGAGATGTTGACCCGGCTGCGCATGTATGTGGAGGCCGCGATTGATTTCCCGGAAGAGGAGATCGACTTCCTTTCGGATAATACCGTTGCGCACATGCTGTCGGATTTGAGCGCAGCGTTTGAAGACTTGAGCACGCGTGCGCAACAGGGACAATTATTACGCGACGGCATGACACTGGTGATTGCCGGTCGTCCAAACGCCGGAAAATCCAGCTTGCTGAATGCCCTGTCGGGTCGCGATGCCGCTATTGTCACCGAGATTCCCGGCACCACCCGCGATGTATTGCGAGAACATATCCAGATCGACGGCCTGCCCCTGCATATTGTCGATACCGCCGGCCTGCACGACAGCAACGATCCGGTGGAACAGGTCGGCATGCAGCGAGCACGTTTGGCACTGGAACAGGCAGACCGGGTGTTACTGGTGATCGATGACCAGGCAGGTTTCACTGCGGCCGATGCGGCCATCCTCGAAGAATTGCCGGCCGGTGTTGCGCATACACGGGTTTTCAACAAGATTGACCTGAGTGGTCATGATGCGGGTCAGAGTGAGCACAACGGACAGCCAGCAATTAGCCTTTCCATTCATACCGGCGCCGGTCTCGAGGCCTTACGCCATCATCTGAAACAAAGTATCGGTTACGCGGATCACGCTGAAGGCAGCTTTAGCGCACGTCGTCGTCATGTAGATGCCCTGCGACGCGCCTTCGAACATGTTGCAACCGGACAGCAACAGCTTGAACAACAACGTGCCGGTGAGTTGCTGGCCGAAGAACTGCGCCAGGCACAGCAGGTGCTGGGCGAAATCACCGGTGATGTCAGTAGCGATGATTTACTGGGCCGCATCTTTAGCAGTTTTTGTATCGGCAAGTGAACGGGGCTGCATGCCCTGCCCCGACAGCAAGAATGCAATTATTAAATAGCTATGTATAAATACATTATTCTCTATATATAAATATATACTATTGTTAATTAGTAGGTTTTTGTTAGTCGATCTGGAGGCAAAGGTTTTATGCCAGCCAACGTTAAAATGTCATCCCGGGAACTGGGACTGGTGCTGGCTCAGCAGATACTCGGTGTCGAGGATCTGCACTACGGCTTGTGGGACGCTGATCTGGAACTGTCGCTTGCCAATATCACCCGTGCCCAGCAGCGTTACACCGAGATGTTGCTGGCGTTGATTGATGCACTGCTGGTTGACCGCCCTGCCCCGCGTATTCTTGATGTTGGCTGCGGTACCGGCCATATGTTGCAGCTTATGATCGAGCGCGGTTATGCGGTGGATGCCGTCAACCCGTCTGCCCACTTGAACACACAGGTGCATGAGAGACTGGCCAGTATGCCGCAGGCCACGACGACCCTGTTTGAAACCGACTTTGAGTCCCTGCCCCTTGCACGCTGTCGGCATCAGTATGATCTGCTGCTATTCAGCGAGAGCTTCCAGTACATCCCGCTGCCCGAGATTTTCGAGAACAGCCCCACATTGTTGAAGCCCGGTGGACAGCTGGTTATTTGCGACTTTTTCAAGACCGATGCCCATTGTGACGGTGGCGAAGGTGATCGTAGTTTTAGCGGCGGTCACCTGCTCCACGCGTTTTATCAACATGTCTCGGATTCACCGTTTTCCCTGCAGCATGACGAGGACCTCACCGCGCGTGTTAGTCCGAATATCGCACTACTGGATGACTGGTTGACACAGCGATTGCTACCCGCGTCCGGCTCGATCGATCAGTATTTGTGTGGCCGCTATCCACGACTGACGCGGTTCATAAAGAGGCTGGCACGCGACAAGCTGGAGCGTGTTCGCTACAAGTATCTTTCCGGTCACCGCAGTCAGGCCGTCTTTGAAAAATACAAGAGCTACCGGCTGTTGGTATTGGAAATGCATGAGTCTGCCGGGCTGAGTGCAAGGGATGCAGCAGCTGCAGTAACAAATCAAGCGAAGTGGAAAACCCATAAATAACTACGATATCGACGGAAGGGCACGAAAGGATAAATACCTTAATCAGTAATTTTTTCCGCGTTCTTCCGTGAATTCCGTGGCCAAACGATCTCCCGTATTTAGAGTGTTCACAAGAATTGATGAATACTATAGTAGAGAAGGCGTTACATCGTAAGTAATTTATTCTTTTTAAAAGGTATAGTTTATATTTATATCATGCTATATAATGTATAACATATTTATTATTATAGTGTTTTTATATGTCAGCCTCTCTACACCCTGGAATAAAACAGAAAAATACGGTTTGAGAGGTTATCCCCCATAAATAATATGGGTAATTTGGGATAAAATCAGTTTTTGGGTGAAATGATTATAACCGGTTGTTTTTATAGTGTTTTAAATTATAAGGCAGACAACATTATTAGGGGTGACTTTACCAATGATTGATCAAGCTCGCCCGTCTTTACGTGAACGCAAGTTTGCAAGGACCCGCCTGGCGCTGGCCGATGCGGCATCAGGGCATCTCGAGGCGGCTTCCTTTGAAACGTTGTCCGTTAAATCGCTATGCGAACGGATACAAATTTCCGAGGCAACGTTCTTCAATTATTTTCCAAAAAAAGATGACCTGATTGTGTACCTCGATCGCTTATGGACGCTGGAACTCAACTGGTACGGTCAGCAGGCGATGCAACTACAACAGGGGCTGCCTGTTATCGAAGCCATGTTTCGTTACACCTCGATACAGATTCAAAAGAAACCCGGTTTGATGGGCGAGATCATTGCGCATGAAGCACGTTGCCGTGAACGTCACCCGGGTCCGGAGATTACTGTTGCGGAACGCATGCTGGCCTTTTCGGATCTGGAGGGTATAGAAATCTTGCCGGATGACAGTCTCGATGGGCTGTTGCGTGGCTCATTGCAGACGGCCATTGAACAGGGTGAGCTACCTGAAAACACGGCCATCGCGGCGGCCATGGTGGGCCTGGTATCAATATTTTACGGTGTGCCGTTGGCCCTGCAGTATAGCAACCCGGCGGCTATTTCGGCCATGTACCGTCAACAGCTGGAGCTGTTATGGAAGGGCTTGCGGGTCGCTGCAGGGTAGGGCGAAAGGCAGTCGACTGAGTTGCTGTGCTCTGCCTCGGTTCCGCGCGATGATCAGCTGTGGTGCTGACCGCGTGCCTTATCAAGGGATTCCTGCCAGGCGGATGCAAGGCGTGGCCACCAGCCAGGCTGGCTGTGCAACCACCATTGCCGGTATGACGCAGCAAGTGACATCACTGTTGCTGGCATCGTGTTCGATGTAAATTTTGCGCAGCCTTGTTTGATTGCCGTTAGCAAGGTGGGTTTCGCCATCACCTGCAGCATGGCGTATTCACGTTGCTTGGCAGCCCACAGTTCGCTATTAATGTTGCGTTCCAGCAATTTCATGCGCTGCTTGAGTTTTTCAAGGTCCTTTGCGGCCACTTCATCATCCAGCGCCTCGGCGCGTGCCTTGATGCGCTGCTCCAGCACGCCAACACGTTGCTGCAACTTCTCAAGGTCGATCGGTTTGCGGCGTGTCTGCGGCTTTGCTACGGATTTAAGCGGGAAGACCCTGGCCTGCTTGGCCGGTTTGGTTCTTTTCGGTGACCGCTTGGCTGTGGTCGCTCTGGCCGGGGAGGGGGTGGCCAGTGTTTTAGCTTGTATGAGAGTCGGTTTTGCAGTTTTCGGCAGGGAGTGGGGCTTGGCCGGGATCGGGTTGGCACCGCTTTCATCACGATTGAACTCGAGAAGTCTCATACCTGAATACCTTATCTAGGGTGTATATATTAATCTTAACACAAGATGTTCGAAAATATAGTAGGAATTGGAGCAATATTCAGGTGTTTGGGTTGCATTGCCCCTTTTTTGCGCAGAAGCGTAAAATCAGCCTGATTTTTAAGTAGTCCTTCACTGAGATAATGACGGGTAAAACAGGATGTCGGATAGCAAATTTCAATATGACGTCATCGTTGTCGGCGGTGGTCATGCGGGGACTGAGGCGGCACTGGCCGCCGCGCGGGCAGGGGCGCGTACGCTGCTGTTGACGCATAATCTGGAAACGCTGGGGCAGATGAGTTGTAATCCCGCGATCGGCGGCATTGGTAAGAGCCACCTGGTAAAGGAAATCGATGCCCTCGGTGGACTCATGGCGCAGGCCGCGGACCAGGCCGGAATACAATTCCGGGTATTGAATGCCAGCAAGGGAGCGGCTGTGCGTGCCACACGAGCTCAGGCTGACAGGGTGCTGTACCGGCAGGCGGTGCGACGCTCGCTGGAACATCAGCCCGGCCTGCAGTTGTTTCAACAGGAAGTCGCCGACCTGATTGTTGACGGTGAGCAGGTGAGGGGGGTGGTTACCGGCATGGGACTGAAGTTTCATGCTGCAACGGTGGTATTAACCGTGGGTACTTTTCTTGGCGGGCGCATTCACATCGGGCCATGCCATTACGCCGGTGGCCGTGCGGGCGATCCACCGGCCAATGCACTGGCGGCACGCCTGCGGGAGTTGCCCTTGCGTGTCGAGCGCCTGAAGACCGGGACACCGCCGCGGCTGGATGGTCGCAGTATCGACTACAGTCAACTACAGGCGCAGCCGGGCGATGACCCGCTGCCGGTGATGTCCTTTCTGGGCACAGTGGATGATCATCCGCGCCAGGTAACTTGCCACATCACCTGTACCAATACAGACACACATGACATTATTCGCAACGGTCTGCACGACTCACCCCTGTACAGTGGTGCGATTGCAGGCACCGGTCCACGCTACTGCCCCTCGATTGAAGACAAGGTAGAGCGTTTTGCCGACAAGGCGTCGCACCAGATATTTGTTGAGCCGGAGGGGCTGGATACCCATGAGGTCTATCCCAATGGCATTTCAACCAGCCTGTCCTTCGAGGTGCAGCAGTCACTGGTGCATTCTATCGCCGGGTTTGAAAACGCACATATAACACGTCCCGGTTATGCCATCGAATACGACTTCTTTGACCCGCGTGATTTGCGGCATTCACTGGAAAACAAGGTTATCAAGGGACTGTATTTTGCGGGGCAGATCAACGGTACCACCGGTTACGAGGAGGCTGCCGCACAGGGCCTGCTGGCCGGGCTGAATGCCGCGCGGCATTCACAGGGAAAGCCGCCGTGGCTGCCGCGGCGTGACGAAGCCTATCTCGGGGTGCTGGTTGATGACCTGGTTACCCGTGGTACCAGCGAACCCTATCGTATGTTTACCAGTCGAGCGGAATACCGTTTGCTGTTGCGCCAGGACAATGCCGATTTGCGCCTGACGGCTGTTGGTCGGGAGCTGGGGCTGATTGATGCACAGCGCTGGGAGCGCTTTTGCATACGGCGTGAGGCCATTGAACAGGAGCAGCAGCGGCTGCAGGCCTTGCGGGTGCTTCCGAACTCGGCACAGGCAGCAGCACTGTCTGCCTTGCTGGAAAAACCCTTGCAGCGCGAGTTGCGTGCCAGCGAGTTATTGCGCCGACCGGAACTGGATTACCGCTCACTGACAGCCATTGCCGGTATCGGGCCGGGGGTCGATGCCCAGGATGTGGCCGAGCAGGTGGAGATACAGGCCAAGTACGCCGGCTACCTCGATCGTCAGCAGGCAGAAATTGTTCGTCAGCAACGACATCAGGATCAACCATTGCCAGTGGGTTTCGATTACACTATGGTGCGGGGACTTTCCAATGAAGCGTGTGAAAAGCTGCAAGGGGTCAGGCCGGAGACGATCGGTCAGGCGGCACGCATACCGGGTATTACCCCGGCAGCCATCTCGCTGTTGTTGATACATTCAAAAAAATTCAGAACGGCACGCAAAAGCGCTTGACGCGGGTACTTACACAAATGACAGACCATGCATACCGGACTCTATAACCGTAATCGCAAGGGACGCAATAACAACTTTGTCGATCCGGCCGAGCTGCTGGATGACGGTCTCTATGAACTTGAGCTGGAAGAGCGTCTTGGCGGTGATGAGCTGCTGATGAAGTACGTCACCGAATTGATGAACTGGAACCGCGTTTACAATCTGACATCGGTTCGCAAGCCCACCGATATTGTTAGCCGACATATACTCGACAGCCTGACTATCCTGCCGCACCTGCACGGCGAACGCATCCTGGACATTGGTACCGGTGCCGGGTTGCCCGGCATTCCACTGGCGATCGCCTGTCCGGAGCGCGACTTCGTGTTGCTCGACAGCAGCAGTAAAAAGTTACGCTTTGTGCAGCAGACACTGGGTATTCTGAACCTTGATAATGTCACAATTGAAGACTGTCGTGTCGAGGAATTCCAGCCGGAGAGACTGTTCGATACGGTAATCTGCCGAGCATTTTCAGACTTGCCCGATTTTTATCGCTATGCCGCACGGCTCTGCAACGCGGGTGGAAAAATGCTGGCAATGAAGGGCGTGTACCCAATGACCGAAGTCGAATGCCTGGATGACAAAACGGTAATTGATGAAGTGGTGACACTGAAAGTACCGGGACTGGATGCCGAACGGCACCTGGTCATTATGCATGCGGCAGAGAGCACATAGAGCGGGCTGATAATGGGACGAATAATTGCAGTAACCAATCAGAAGGGTGGTGTTGGCAAGACCACGACCAGTGTAAACCTGGCGGCGTCACTGGCCGAAACCGGTCGTCGGATATTGCTGATTGACCTTGATTCCCAGGGGAATGCCACCATGGGCAGTGGCATCGACAAGCACGATGTGGAAATGACCGGCTATGAGCTGTTAATGGGACACGCGGAAATTCGTGCAGTCATTATCCGCGCCGAGGAGGCCGGTTATGACCTGCTGCCGGGCAATAGTGACCTGACGGCTGCAGAAGTCGAGCTGCTGAATAAGGGTGACCGGGAGCGCAGACTGCGAGCCGCGTTGAGTTATGTACAGAATGACTATGATCTGATTGTGATTGACTGCCCGCCATCCCTGAGCATGCTCACTGTGAATGCGCTGGCCGCCGCTCACGGTGTACTGATTCCGATACAGTGTGAGTACTATGCACTGGAAGGTTTGTCGGCCCTGCTGGATACCATTGAGCAGGTGCGTGTCAGCATCAACCCGGAGCTGAATATCGAGGGCCTGTTGCGCACCATGTACGATGCCCGCAACAATCTCTCCAATGACGTCTCGGCACAGTTGCAGGAGCATTTTGGCGAAAAACTGTACCGCACCATCATCCCGCGTAATGTCAGGCTGGCAGAGGCACCCAGCCATGGCCTGCCGGTATTGCGTTATGACAAGAGTTCCCGCGGTGCAATTTCTTATCTCGCGCTGGCCGGTGAGTACTTGCGGCGGCACGCACCGATACTACCGGAGCACGGCGAAACGGAATCGGACAGGGTGGCGCCAGCGGCGCCACAACGTTCACTTCTTTGATTAATGACGGGCAAAAACGGTAACTGACATGGCAGCAAAAAAACGTGGATTGGGTCGAGGTCTGGATGCATTGCTGGGGTCGTCAGCGCGTTCTGCACCGGGAGCGGACAATACAGCAGTATCAGCCCCGCCTGAACTCAGGTCGGTACCCACGCCGGACACTGCAACAGCCGCGCCGACGTCTCCAACGGATGGCTCGTTGTGCAAACTGCCGGTTGATGTGATTCAGCGCGGCCAATACCAGCCGCGCGTGGACATGCATCAGGAATCATTGCAGGACCTTGCTGATTCCATCGGGGCCCAGGGGGTAGTGCAGCCGATCGTGGTTCGTGCAATCGGTGAGGGGCGTTATGAAATCATTGCCGGTGAGCGTCGCTGGCGTGCGGCGCAGCTTGCCGGTTTGCACGAAATCCCGGCGGTGGTGCGTGAGGTGGATGACCGTGACGCCATTGCCATTGCGTTGATAGAAAACATTCAGCGTGAAAACCTGAACCCGCTGGAAGAAGCGCGTGCACTCGAGCGCCTTATCAAGGAATTCGAGCTGACGCATGAGCAGGCAGCGGAGGCCGTGGGTCGTTCTCGTGCAGCCGTTTCCAACCTGCTGCGCCTGCTGGATCTCGAGGACAGCGTCAAGGAGATGGTTGAACAGGGTGAGCTGGAGATGGGTCATGCCCGTGCCTTGCTGGCACTCAGCGGTAAAAAGCAGCTGGAGGCCGCGCGCCAGGTCGTCAACCGCGGACTGACAGTCCGTGCCACTGAAGGACTGGTCAAATCGCTGCAGCGACCACAGCCGCAAAAACCGGTAAAGACCGGGAAGGATGCCAACATCCAGCGCCTTGAATCCGACCTTGCTGACACACTCGGTGCCCGCGTGGCCGTTCGCCAGGGCCGTGGTGGAAAGGGCAAGCTGGAAATCAGCTACAACAGCCTCGACGAACTGGACGGCATCCTGGCGCATATTCGCTAGCCATCAGATTGCCGCGACAGGGTCGCGCAGCAAGGACAGGAGATGGTGTTGCACTGGTCTGCCTGCTTTGCCGTGGTGCTGATTACCTGCCCCTGATTAACAATGCTCACCTCAACAATCCGCTGGTGATGCTGTCACTGACGGTTCGCATGTACTAGACTGCGGCTGTAACCAGGTCGTTTAATCAACAATAAAAGGAGTTTCATATGCGTCATCTCATCGTAATACCCTGCCTTGCCCTGTGTGTCTCCGGAATCGCCCATGCGGTTGATTATCAGCAGCTCGGGGAATCGGTAGACACCGACAAGGCCGTCGAATCAGTCGATCAGGAAAAGGCCACGGAGGCGGTCATGGAACAGGATATGAAGAAGGGCTATGACTCGGTCGACAAGTCCAAGGCTGGCGAATCGGTCGATACCGGCAAGGCTGTCGATGCCCTGATGAAGTAGAAAAGCAGCTAATAAATACAAGGAGTTATTATTATGCGAAGCATAACAACCATACTACAGAATGTTGGCCTTTTGCTGGCAGTGTTTGCCGGCAATTTACAGGCCGCCGCTGACAAACCCAACATCCTCGTCATCTGGGGCGACGATATCGGCCAGTCCAATATATCGGCCTACACGCATGGTCTGATGGGGTACAAGACGCCCAACATCGACCGCATTGCCCATGAAGGCATCACCTTCACCGATTACTACGGTGAACAAAGCTGCACGGCGGGTCGTTCATCCTTCATTATGGGGCAGAGCGTGTTCCGTACCGGGCTCTCCAAGGTCGGCCTGCCGGGTGCTGAAATCGGCATGCGCGAGGAGGAACCGACAATCGCGGCCTTGCTCAAGAACCACGGTTATGCCACCGGCCAGTTTGGCAAGAACCATCTGGGTGACCAGGACGCGATGCTGCCGACCAATCACGGTTTCGACGAGTTCTACGGTAACCTCTACCACCTGAATGCCGAGGAAGAGCCGGAGAACGAGGACTATCCCAAGGACCCGGCGTTCGCCAAAAAGTTTGGTCCGCGTGGCGTCATCCATTCTTGGGCACTGCCGGACGGCACCCAGAAGATCGAGGACACCGGCCCGCTGACCAAGAAGCGCATGGAAACGGTGGATGACGATACCTCGGACCGGGCGCTCGAATTCATCGAGGAGCAGAACAAGACCGGCAAGCCCTGGTTCGTGTGGTGGAGCGGGACGCGCATGCACTTTCGCACCCATGTTAAAGAAGAGTTGCGCGGTATCTCCGGGCAGGATGAATATTCCGACGGCATGGTCGAACACGATATGCACATCGGCAAGTTCCTCGACAAGCTGGATGCACTGGGTATCGCCGACAGCACCATCGTGTTCTATTCCACCGACAACGGCCCGCACATGAATACCTGGCCGGATGCCGCCATGACACCGTTCCGTGGCGAGAAGAACACCAACTGGGAAGGCGGCTGGCGCGTACCCGCCGCGGTGCGCTGGCCCGGTAAATTCAAGGCCGGAACCTGGTCCAACGAGATCATGCACCACATGGACTGGCTGCCGACCTTCCTGGCCGCCGCCGGTGAACCGGACGTGAAAGAGAAACTGTTGACCGGCCATAGTGCCATTGGCCGCAACTTCAAGGTGCATCTAGACGGCTATAATTTTCTGCCGAACCTGACTGGTGAGGCAGAGCAGGGTCCGCGCAAGGAAATCTTCTACTTTTCCGATGACGGTGACCTGACCGCGTTGCGTTACCAGGATTGGAAGCTGATCTTTATGGAACAGCGTGCCGAGGCGACCTTTCAGGCTTGGATCGAGCCGTTCATTCCATTACGGGTACCGTATATTGAAAACCTGCGGCGTGATCCCTACGAGCGTGCGCTGATAACCTCGAATACCTACTTTGACTGGCTGCTGGATCGTGCCTATCTGCTGGTGCCGGCACAGGCCTATGTGGGCCAGTTCCTGGCGACATTCAAGGAGTATCCGCCACGCCAGAAGGCGGCCAGCTTCAGCCTCGAACAGGTGATGGAGAAGTTAGCGCCGCCGGGTAGTTAGCAGACCGCAGCTTTTTTTAGTACGGCTAACATTGTAGGAGCGGATCGCATCTGCGATTATGCTTACGGGGCAACCGCGGTTCGCGGATGCGATCCGCTCCTGCGGATACACTTAACTATTTATAAAATAACCATTGATGATTGTAGCTAGTCCTGTTCTACGTTCGATCGCATTGTTGTGTTTGCTTGTGCTCGGCGGCTGTGCATCGCTGCCGGATAACAGCAACCGCACTGAATCCCTGCACTACACGGACACGGACGACACACCTTTTGGCAAGCTGGTGGAGGAAAGGCTGCCCGCACATGCAGAAGGACAGTCCGGCTACTTGCTGCTCCCTGATGGTCTCGACGCCTTTGTGGCACGTGCCGTGCTGGCACAGCGGGCAGAGCGCAGTATCGATACCCAGTATTACATGTGGCACGGTGACGAAGTAGGCAACCTGCTTGCATACCAGTTGCTTATGGCTGCCGACCGTGGTGTGCGGGTGCGCTTGTTGCTAGACGATATCGATGAAGGCGGACGCGATTTAAATATCGCGGTATTTGACCGCCACCCGAATATCGAGGTGCGCCTCTTCAACCCCTTCGCCCGCAACACCGGCCGCACAATGCAGTATGTCACCGGCTTTGGCAAGCAAACGCGGCGGGCACACAATAAGACGTATACCGTCGATAACCAGGCCACCATTCTTGGCGGGCGCAACATCGGAGATGAGTATTTCAGCGCCGATCCGAACCTGGCGTTTGCCGACCTGGATGTGCTGGCTATCGGCCCGGTTGCCCAGGAGGTGTCGCGCTCGTTCGATGAGTACTGGAACAGTCCACTCAGTTATCCGATTGCCACACTGGTGGATACGCAACCCACCGAGGCAGACCTGCAGCAGGGACAGCAGCGCATGGCTGATTTTACTACGGCTGAGAAGAACTCCGCCTACCTGCAGCGTCTGGCTGACTCGGACCTGTCAAACAGCATAAGAAACAAAAGTGTTGAGTTTGTCTGGGGTGACGGCAAGGTGTACGCGGACCCGCCGGAAAAGCTCACTCAGAGTACCGGTGACAGCGATTACCAGATGTGGACCGATGTCAAGCCGTACATGGCCAATACACAACAAGAGCTGATTATCCTGTCTCCCTATTTTGTCCCGGGCAAGTCCGGGGTGTCATTTCTGAAACAATTACGCGAACGTGGTGTGCGTGTGCGTATCCTCACCAACTCGCTGGCCTCTACGGATGTTGGCATTGTGCACGCGGGGTATTCACGTTATCGCAAGGCCTTGTTGCGCGCGGGTGTGGAGCTCTACGAGTTAAACGAGGTCACCAGCAAGGAAGAGCGCCGCGCCTGGTCAAAGGGAGAGATTGGTCGTGGCAAGTCCAGCCTGCATGCAAAATCGTTTGTTATTGACCGCGAGATCGTCTTTATCGGCTCGCTGAATCTGGATGCACGTTCCGTGGTACAAAATACCGAGATCGGGGTAGTACTGGAATCAGCGGAAATTGGAGGCCGCGTAGCGTATAATTTTGACCAGCGTATAGATGAGGTCGGTTTTCGTCTGGCGCTGGAGGAGGATGAGCAGGGGGGTGAGCAGCTTCGCTGGCACGGCCTGGTGGACGGTGAGCCGGTGACTTTCACTGCGGATCCCTATACCAGTTTCTGGCGACGTTTTGGCATCGGGTTCATGCGACTGCTGCCCATCGAATCACAGATTTAAGACTACATACAGTCCGCTTTGCACAGGCCGTCAGGAAGCACGATAATCCAGCCTTCTATCGGGAGACGGCTGACGGAGGATGACTATGAAAACGTTACTACTGGTTTTGTGTGTGGCCATGACTGCCTGCACTACTGATAGCTACATCAAGGCTGATGGCACTGAAGTGACGGTCAAGAAGGCCGCCGGGGTTCCCTATCAGGAAGAAGATGTAACAACGGAAGTTGTGCCCATGGGCTCTACAGGCAATCCCAATTAAACAAGCGGCCACTTTTTCACCTGATTTGATTGACCCCTGCCATAGGTGCTCCTTATAATCTCCCCGCTGCTTGCCAGGTGTTCTACGTTATTCAGGGACCAACAGGCTTTTACGGCTGGCCAATGGGTTTCACGTAGCTTATTGAATTTCTGATCGATTATGGCGAAATCTGCGCGCGGCATCCGCAAGCTCGCCATGCTCCAGCTGCTGTTGCTTGCAGCCACATCGGTCGTGTTTTTCATGATCAGCGGGGTTTCCCAGGCAGTTTCAGCCGGGTGCGGTGGTTTGATTGCCATGACCAACGTGCTATTGCTGGAGTGGCGGCGACGACAAGCAGACAGCGGCCGCGCCCTGAGCGCCGGGGAAAGTCTCCGGCTGCTGTACCGGACGGCACTGGAGCGATTTGTGCTGATTGCGTTGTTGTTTGCGCTTGCACTGGGGGGGCTGCAGCTGGACCCGCTCGCACTGATAAGCGGATTTATTATGGGCCAGATGGCCCTGGTTTTTACTGAAACAAGAAGAACGGATTAACTATGTCGGGCGAAGCCCTTACCTCAGCTGAATATATCAAGCACCATCTGCAGAACCTGACCTTTGGTCAGCACCCGGATGGTACCTGGGGCATTGCCCATGGCGTCGATGAGGCCAAGGAGATGGGATTCTGGGCCCTCCATCTCGATACGCTGGGATTTTCCATCGGGCTGGGCGTGCTGTTTCTGTATATATTTCACCGCGCCGCGAAACAGGCAACCGCCGACGTTCCCAGTGGTCTGCAAAACTTCGCCGAGTGGATTGTCGAGTTTATCGAAGACACCGTGAAGGGCTCCTTCAGTGGCCGCAATCCCCTCGTTGCACCGCTGGCATTTACCATCTTCATCTGGATCCTGTTGATGAATATTATGGATCTGATTGCCGTAGATTTTCTGCCGCATCTGGCGCAAATGGTTGGCATACCCTATCTCAGGGTGGTAGCGACTGCAGATCCGAACGCCACCCTCGGCATGGCCTTCGGCGTGTTCTTCCTGATTCTCTACTACAGCTTCAAGATCAAGGGGCCAGGCGGCTTTTTTGGTGAACTGGCATTCCAGCCGTTTGGCAAGCTGGGTATGCCCGTTAATCTGCTGCTGGAAGGCGTCAACCTGATTGCCAAGCCGATATCACTGGCACTGCGTTTGTTCGGCAACATGTATGCCGGAGAAATGATCTTTATCCTGATCGCCATCATGTACAGCGGCGGCCTGGTGCTCGGTACCTTCGGCGGACTGTTGCAGATCGGTTGGGCAATCTTCCATATACTTATTATTACCCTGCAGGCGTTTATCTTTATGACACTGACGATCGTGTACCTGGATATGGCGCATCAGGAACACCACTGATTTTTATACTTGAACAGCACGTTAATTTAGGAGAGAAACATGGAAATGGCAGACGCATTACTCTATATCGCAGGCGCATTGATGATGGGCCTCGGTGCACTGGGTGCCGCTGTAGGTATTGGTGTTCTGGGGGGCCGCTTTCTGGAAGGAGCCGCGCGTCAGCCGGAACTGATTCCAATGTTGCGTACCCAGTTTTTTATCGTCATGGGTCTGGTTGACGCCGTACCGATGATTGCCGTGGGTATTGCACTCTACATCCTGTTTGCTGTGGTTGGCGGTTGATACACGTCCCTGATCAAGACGCAGAGGTTCTGATATGAATATCAATGCCACCCTGATTGGCCAGGCCATCGCCTTTTTCCTGTTCGTCGTGTTTTGCATGAAATATGTGTGGCCACCGATCCTGCATGCACTGGAAGAGCGCAAGAAGAAGATTGCCGATGGCCTGGCTGCGGCCGAACACGGCAAGCATGAGCAGGCACTGGCCGAGGACCGCGCCAAGGAACTGTTGCGCGAGGCCAAGGAGCAGGCCGGTGAGATTATCACCCGTGCCGACAAGCGTGCGACGGAGATTGTTGAAGAGGCCAAGGGTGATGCCAAGGCTGAAGGTGGCCGGATGTTGACGGCTGCCAGGGCGGAAATCGACCAGGAACTCAACCGCGTCAGGGAAGACCTGCGTGGACAGGTGGTGTCCATTGCGCTGGCCGGTGCCAGCAAGGTGCTGGGGCGTGAAGTGGACGAGACCACCCATGCCGAGCTGATGGACAAGCTGGCAGCGGAAATCTAGGTAAGCGCACATGGCCGAAGCAATCACCGTTGCACGTCCCTATGCACACGCAGCCTTTGTGTATGCCAGTGAGCAGCAGGCGTTAACAGACTGGTCAGACATGCTGACCCTGCTGGCGGCCATCGCTGACGATGCTGCCATGCATGAGCTGATTGACAGCCCGCAACTAACAGAGATACAGCTGGCCGATCTGTTTATCCAGATTGCCGGTGACCAGGTTAACAGTAACGGTGCCAATTTTATCCGGGTACTGGCGGCCAACGGGCGCCTCAAGCTGTTGCCCGAGATTGCTGCGCTGTACGAGATACAGTGCCGTGCTGCCGAAGGTAGCGTACAGGCAGAGATGGTTTCGGCCTTTCCTGCCAGCGAGGCGCAGCAGGCCGAAGTAATCGCCAGTCTGCGCAAGCGCCTGGGTCGTGATATCGAGCTGAGCTGTTCAACCGATACCGAGCTGCTGGGCGGCGCCATTATTCGCGCCGGTGACCTGGTTATCGACGGCTCCATACGCGGCAAACTGGAACGCCTGGGTAGTGCGCTAACGCATTGATGAATGAATATAACTTTGCAGGAGCGGATCGCGTCCGCGATTGCGGTGGTTATTTTCTTCGCGGATGCGATCCGCTCCTACAGATAAATTACAGATAAATTATAGTTTTAACAGGAATAACACTATGCAACTCAATCCGACTGAAATCAGCGAACTGATCAAGGAACGTATCGAACAATTCCAGGTTGTGTCCGAGGCACGCACCGAGGGAACAGTCGTCAGTCTGTCTGATGGTATCGCGCGTATTCATGGACTGGCCGATGCGATGCAGGGGGAAATGCTGGAGTTTCCCGGCAATGTCTTCGGCATGGCGCTGAACCTGGAGCGCGATTCAGTCGGTGCGGTGATCCTGGGTGATTACAAGACCATCACGGAAGGCGACAGTGTCAAGTGCACCGGCCGCATCCTCGAGGTGCCGGTGGGTGAGGCCCTGCTGGGGCGCGTGGTGGATTCCCTGGGTACCCCCGTTGATGGCAAGGGTCCAATCGAGTCTACCGAGACCTCGCCGATTGAAAAGATTGCACCGGGTGTGATTGCCCGCCAGTCGGTGGATCAACCGGTACAGACCGGGCTGAAGGCCATCGACTCCATGGTACCGATTGGCCGCGGCCAGCGTGAGTTGATCATCGGTGACCGCCAGACCGGCAAGTCCGCGGTAGCCATCGATACCATCATCAACCAGAAGGGCACCGGTGTGAAGTGTATCTATGTCGCCATCGGCCAGAAGAATTCCACCATCGCAACCGTGGTCCGCAAGCTGGAAGAGCACGGTGCTATGGCGCACACTATTGTGGTGGCCGCGGCTGCGGCTGAATCGGCAGCCATGCAATACATTGCCCCGTATGCCGGCTGTTCCATGGGTGAATACTTCCGGGACCGCGGTGAAGATGCGCTGATTATCTACGACGACCTGACCAAGCAGGCCTGGGCCTATCGCCAGGTTTCACTGCTGCTGCGGCGTCCGCCGGGCCGTGAGGCCTATCCGGGTGATGTGTTCTACCTGCATTCGCGCCTGCTTGAACGTGCGGCACGCATTAATGAAGAAGATGTGGAGAAGCGCACCAATGGCGCGGTGAAGGGCAAGACCGGTTCATTGACGGCGCTGCCCATCATCGAGACCCAGGCCGGTGACGTGTCGGCCTTTGTGCCCACCAACGTGATATCCATTACCGATGGCCAGATTTTTCTGGAATCCGACCTGTTCAACGCCGGTATCCGACCGGCCATCAACGCCGGCCTGTCGGTATCACGTGTCGGCGGCGCGGCCCAAACCAAGATCATCAAGAAGCTCGGCGGCGGTGTGCGTATGGCGCTGGCGCAGTACCGTGAACTGGCGGCCTTTTCGCAGTTTGCCTCGGACCTCGATGAAACCACCCGCAAGCAGCTGGAGCGTGGTCAACGCGTTACCGAGTTGATGAAACAGAAACAGTATTCACCGCTCTCGGTTGCCGAGATGGCCGTGTCGCTGTTTGCCGCGGACCAGGGTTACCTCGATGACGTCGACCTGGACAAGATCGTCGATTTCGAAAGTGCCCTGCATGGTTACATGCGTGCAAGCCAGACAGAACTGACAGACAAAATCAAGGCCTCCGGTGATTACAATGACGAAATTGTGGCCGGTCTGCGCGCTGCAATCGAGGATTTCAAGGCCACCGGAACATGGTAATCGTGACCTGTATGAAATCCCGCAGGAGCGGATCGCAGTCGCAAATCGCGCTTGCGAAGCGCTCCTGCAATCAATGTATGTTCAAATTAACTTCAGGGTAAGGTAATGGCCGGCGCAAAAGAAATCCGCACCCAGATTGCGAGTATCAAGAACACGCAGAAGATCACCAAGGCGATGGAGATGGTGGCTGCGAGCAAGATGCGCAGGGCGCAGGAGCGGATGCTGGCGACACGCCCCTATGCAGCAAAGATCCAGAACGTTGTGGCTCACCTGTCGCACGCGCACCCGGAATATCACCACCCCTACCTGGAAAAGCGCGAGGCAAAACGCGTCGGCCTGATTATCATTTCCACGGATCGTGGTCTCTGTGGAGGGCTGAATATTAATCTGTTCAAGACCGTCATCACGGTGATGAAGGAATGGAATGCGGCCGGTCTGGAGATCGACCTGACCCTGATCGGTACCAAGAGTAATGGCTTTTTCAAGCGTCTCGGCGGCAACATTACCGCGACCGCCAGTCACCTCGGTGATGCACCCTCGATCGTCGAGCTGATCGGTACTGTCAAGGTCATGCTGGATAGCTATGAAACGGGTGGCATTGATCGCCTGTACCTGGCGCATAATGAGTTCGAGAACACCATGTCCCAGAGCCCGCTGGTGAAGCAGTTGATTCCGGTGACAGGTGAGGTTGACGAGGAGCTGAAAACACACTGGGACTATATTTATGAGCCGGATTCCAAGCCGGTCATGGATGCGCTGATGATTCGTTATATTGAATCGCTGGTGTACCAGGGCGTGGTGGAAAATGTAGCCTGCGAGCAGGCGGCACGTATGGTCGCCATGAAGTCGGCGACGGATAATGCGGATGACCTGATTGACGAGTTACAACTGATTTACAACAAGGCCCGGCAGACGGCGATCACCCAGGAGATTTCCGAAATCGTCAGCGGTGCGGCCGCGGTTTAAATTTATTGCAGGAGCCTGCAAGCAGGCTCCTGCAGACAAGAATTAAAGTTATGAGGAAAACATCATGAGTGCTGGCCATATTATTGAAATCATCGGCGCGGTTGTCGACGTGGAATTCCCGCGTGACAGTGTACCGAAGATCTATGATGCCCTGAAGGTCGACGCAGCAAGTCTGACCCTGGAAGTGCAGCAGCAGCTGGGTGACGGCGTCGTGCGCGCCATCGCCATGGGTTCAACAGACGGTGTCAGGCGCGGACTTGAAGTGCTCAACACCGGCGAGCCTATCATGGTGCCGGTTGGTGAAAAGACCCTGGGTCGCATCATGGATGTACTCGGCAACCCGGTGGATGACGCCGGTGAAATCGGTGCCGAGACCACGCTGCCGATCCATCGCGACGCCCCAACGTTTGCCGAACAGGCAGCGGAAATGGAGGTGCTGGAGACCGGTATCAAGGTCATCGATCTGATCATGCCCATCGTCAAGGGCGGCAAGGTCGGCCTGTTTGGCGGCGCCGGTGTGGGCAAGACCGTGACGCTGATGGAACTGATTCGCAACATCGCGGTGGAACACAGTGGTTTCTCCGTGTTCGCCGGTGTCGGTGAGCGTACCCGTGAGGGTAATGACTTCTACCACGAAATGAAGGAAGGCGGCGTGCTCGACAAGGTGTCGCTGGTCTACGGACAAATGAACGAGCCACCCGGCAACCGGCTGCGCGTGGCGCTTACCGGCCTGACCATGGCCGAGCATTTCCGCGACGATGGCCGTGACGTGCTGATGTTCATTGACAATATCTACCGTTACACCCTGGCAGGTACCGAGGTATCCGCACTGCTGGGCCGCATGCCGTCGGCCGTGGGCTACCAGCCGACGCTGGCAGAGGAAATGGGCGTACTGCAGGAGCGCATTACCTCCACCAAGACCGGATCGATTTCATCCTTCCAGGCCGTGTATGTGCCGGCGGACGATCTAACCGACCCGTCACCGGCCACTACCTTTGCCCACCTTGACGCCACGCTGGTGTTGTCCCGGCAGATTGCCGAGCAGGGTATCTACCCGTCCGTGGATCCTCTGGATTCCACCTCGCGTATCCTTGATCCCAATGTCGTTGGTTCGGATCACTACGACACGGCACGCGACGTACAGGGTACGCTGCAGCGTTACAGTGAACTCAAGGACATCATCGCCATCCTGGGTATGGATGAACTGTCGGACGAAGACAAGCTGGTGGTTACCCGGGCGCGCAAGATGCAGCGCTTCCTGTCACAACCATTCTTCGTGGCCGAGACCTTCACCGGTACTGCCGGCAAGTATGTGTCACTGAAAGATACCATTACCGGCTTCAAGGGGATCCTCAATGGTGAATACGATGACCTGCCGGAACAGGCGTTCTACATGGTGGGCAGTATCGATGAAGTGGTTGAAAAGGCCAAGAGCCTTTAAAGGATCGCTGAAATGGCCATGACATTACACGTTGACATCGTCAGCGCCGAGGCAGAAATCTTTTCTGGCACGGCGACGATGGTATTTGCACCGGCCGAAATGGGCGAGGTCGGTATTGCGCCACGCCATGCGCCGCTGGTGACTCGACTGAAGCCCGGTGAAGTGCGGCTGCAGACACAGGAAGGTGACGAAAAGTCATTCTTTGTCTCTGGTGGTTTGCTGGAAGTGCAGCCGCATATCGTCACGGTGCTTGCCGACACAGCCATTCGTGCTGCTGACCTGGATGAGGCACAGGCACTGGAAGCCATGGAACGTGCAGAAAAGATGCTGGCCGAGAAGACCGCTGACATCGATTATGCCAAGGCACAATCGGAACTGGCCCAGTCCATGGCGCAGCTGGCAGCAATCAAGAAATTGCGGCAAAAAGGCTGATGACTGATCTTTTTGTCGAGAATAACAAGGTGGTGTCATTCACCTATTCCATCGTGGACGAGAGCGGCGAGTTGCTGGAACAGTCCGATCTACCCATCAGCTATGTACATGGCGGCAAACATGACCTGTTTGAAAAAGTAACACAGGCACTGGATCGCAGCGTAATCGATGATGCCGTCGAAGTCTCACTGACTCCGGAAGAGGGCTTCGGACCCCATGATCCTGATTTGACCTTTACGGATGATATTGACAATGTTCCAGCTGAATTTCGCCGCATTGGTGCAGAGGTTGAAATGATGAATGACAGCGGTGAATCGAAGACCTTTACCGTGACCCGTATCGAGGACGGCAAACTGACGGTGGATGGCAACCATCCCATGGCTGGCAAGGTCATCACGTTTCGAATCAAGGTGATCGACATCCGCGCTGCCACACAGGAAGAACTGGAAAATGGCGTCGAGGCGATGCAGGCACCGGTCCTGCACTGACACGGTCAATCAGCGGTCGTGCTATGATCGCCCATATTCCAGAGCCGCAAATTAATGCCGTTAAACTCGTGTATTGATTTGATTATTTATCCCGTATGAATCTAAGCATCATTATTCTGGCCGCCGGCCAGGGCACTCGTATGAATTCCGCGCGCCCTAAAGTGCTGCATCCACTGAGTGGGCGGCCACTGCTGGCGCATGTGCTGGACACCGCACGCTCATTGCAAGGTACTGATATCCATGTTGTCATCGGCCATGGCGCCGAGCAGGTGCGTGCCGCGCTGCCGGACTCCGATATCCACTGGGTACTGCAGGCACCGCAGCTGGGTACCGGACATGCCGTGTCCCAGGCGATGCCGGCTGTCCCGGATGAAAACACGGTACTGGTGATGTATGGCGATGTCCCGCTGATTAGCAAACAGGCGCTGGAGCCGCTGTACCAGCTGGCGGGACAGGGGATGGCGGCCCTGTTGACGGCCGAGCTGGATGACCCCGCCGGTTATGGTCGAATACTGCACCATGCCGATGGCAGCATCTGCGGCATTGTGGAAGAAAAGGATGCCAGTGCAAAACAAAAGGCCATCCACGAAATCAATACCGGTTTTCTTGCCGCACCGGCCGCGCGTCTGCGTGGCTGGCTGGACGCGCTGGATAATAACAATGCCCAGGGCGAGTATTACCTGACGGACGTGATTGCGCGTGCCGTGACCGAGGGCACCAGTGTGCGCGGTATAACCACCGGGAATATCGAGGAAGTCATGGGTATCAACGACCGCAAGCAACTGGCGGTACAGGAGCGCTGTTTCCAGCAACGCCAGGCCGAGGCCTGCCTGCAGGCGGGTGTTACGCTGCTCGATCCGGCGCGTTTTGATCTGCGTGGTTGTCTGGATGCCGGGCAGGATGTGGTGATCGATATCAATGCAGTGCTGGAAGGCCGGATCACCCTTGGAGACCGCGTCAACATCGGTCCCAACGTCACCATCCGCAATACCACTGTGGGCGATGATGTGACTATTCTGGCAAATTGCGTCATCGATGACGCCGTTATCGGTGCCGGCAGTCGCATCGGTCCGTTTGCGCGGCTGCGCCCGGACACCTCGCTGGCGGCGTCAACACACGTCGGTAACTTTGTCGAAATCAAGAAATCCGCAGTCGGTGAAGGCTCCAAGGTCAATCATCTCAGCTATATCGGCGATACCACAATCGGGCGGGATGTGAACATCGGTGCCGGCACCATCACCTGCAATTACGACGGTGCCAATAAACACCGCACCGTCATTGGCGATAATGTGTTCATTGGTTCGGATACACAGCTGGTAGCGCCGGTCGAGGTAAAGGACGGGGCCACCATCGGTGCGGGTTCAACCATCACGCGTGATGTACCGGCACATGAGCTGACCCTGAGTCGTGTACCACAGAAAACCCATAGCGGCTGGAAGCGGCCGCTTAAGAAAAACAGGGAATAGGCTCATGTGTGGAATCGTTGGTGCTGCCGCGCAGCGAAATGTAATACCGCTGCTGATTAACGGTCTGCAACGGCTCGAATACCGCGGCTATGATTCGGCGGGTGTTGCCGTGCAAAGTGACCAGTCATTACTGGAGCGGGTGCGCAAGGTCGGCAAGGTTGCCGAGTTGATGCGGGCGCTGGAAGAAAACCCGGTCAGTGGCCAGACGGGTATTGCCCATACTCGCTGGGCGACCCACGGTGAACCCAGTGAACAGAATGCCCACCCGCATGTGTGCCATGAAAGGGTGGCGGTGGTGCATAACGGTATTATTGAAAATCACGATGCCCTGCGCGAGCAGCAACAGCAGGGTGGCTACCGGTTTACCTCGCAAACCGATACTGAAGTCATCGTGCATCAGATTGATCATTACCTCGACCAGGGACAGGATTTACTGGCGGCCGTCAGCTCGACGGTGGCTGATCTCGAAGGCGCTTTCGCACTCGGCGTCATCTACAAGGAGGAACCCGGCCGCATCATTGCGGCGCGTCGCGGCAGTCCGCTGGTGATCGGTGTTGCTGACGGTGAAATGCTGATTGCCTCCGATATTGCGGCGCTGGTGTCAGAGACCCGGCAATTCGTATTCCTTGAAGACGGGGATATCGCTGATATCAACTACCAGGGCATGACCATCCATGATGCCGCCGGTGTCGTGGTGGAGCGCCCGCTACAGGCCTCCAGGGTGACGGTCGATGCCACCAGCAAGGGTGACTTCGATCATTACATGCTCAAGGAAATCTATGAGCAGCCACGCGCTATTGCGGACACCCTGGAAGGCAGGATCGGCAGTAACAGTGTCATTGAAGAGGCCTTCGGGGCCGGTGCCAGCGAGATATTTGATCGCGTTGCCGGTGTGCATATTATTGCCTGCGGCACCAGCTACCATGCCGGCATGGTTGGGCGTTACTGGCTGGAATCCATTGCCGGTATTCCCTGCAGCGTCGAGGTTGCCAGTGAATTTCGCTATCGCCACCCGGTAGTGCGCAACAACTCCCTGATTGTCACCCTGTCCCAGTCCGGTGAAACAGCGGACACCCTGGCGGGCTTGCAGGAGGCCAAGCGACTTGGCTACGGACACTCGCTGTCCATCTGCAATGTCCCGGAAAGTTCGCTGGTACGTGAATCCGACCTGGTGTTGATGACTCACGCGGGCCCGGAAATCGGCGTCGCTTCAACCAAGGCCTTTACGACCCAACTGGTAGCCATGCTGCTGCTGACTATGGTGCTGGGTCGCCGTCATGGCATGTCGGCGGAGACCGAGGCACGCCTGGTGAATGAACTGCGCAGTGTACCGGGCAAGGTGGAATACGCACTAACACTGAGTGAGCAGATAAAAACGCTGGCCAGGGTACATTTTGGCAACAAGCACAATGCCTTGTTTCTCGGGCGTGGTGCCCAGTACCCGGTGGCCATGGAAGGGGCACTGAAGCTCAAGGAAATCTCCTATATCCATGCCGAGGCCTACCCGGCGGGTGAGTTGAAACACGGGCCGCTGGCACTGGTGGACGGTGCTATGCCGGTTGTGGTGGTTGCGCCGAATAACGAATTACTGGAAAAACTCAAGTCCAACCTGCAGGAAGTACGTGCCCGCGATGGTGAACTGGTGGTGTTCGCGGATGCGAATGTGGGCATGATCAGTTCGCCCGGTGTGACCACACTGCCGGTCTCGCCGACCGAGGACAGTATTGCCCCGATTATCTTCTCGGTACCGCTACAATTGCTGGCCTACCACGTGGCGGTTATCAAGGGTACGGATATTGATCAGCCGCGCAATCTCGCCAAGTCAGTCACTGTCGAATAAAAAGAATCACGGTCCATGCCCTTAACTATTTGATATTCATGGTATAGTTTGCATCATAATCGGCCGTATGCTAAAATCCGTCTTTTTAGCGTACTTGTAGTCGGCTTCAGGCCGGCAACAAAGGAGTCGAGGTTTGAATATGGATTCAATGTTTTACTGCATTCCCCAGCAGGCTTACCTGAGCGTCAGCAGCTGCAAGAATCTGCGTGAGCGGCCGGTCGGCAAGGCACCGGCAGGTGCTCCGCCAAAACTGATTGCCTGCGAAAAGTGTCAAATGCACCCGCTGGTTGATATGGACAAGATCCCGGTAGTCTCTCTGGAGGCCTACCTCAATGGCTCCAAGCCAAGAACTGTCAACCTGAATTCTCCGAAGAACAGGAAATTACTGTCACAGGTCGCCTGATTACTGCTTCAGAGCGTGTGATCATTCCATTTGTCGCTGCGCCGCCGGTTCTTGTGTGACCGGCGGTCAGGCTTGTCCTTCTCAAAACGTACTTCAACCCGTCGTTCTTCACTACTAGTGCGTCGATGCTGTGTGCGCCTGTTTTTCAGGCCTTTGAACTGACAGGTACACATGGCAGAACTGCAACCATCCAGTGGTAGTTGTGGGGCTTCATCAAAGGTAAATTGCTTATCCAGTATTGCCTGCGCCGCTTCGCAGCCCGGCTGACCCATTTCAAGCCCCCAGAACAGGCTGTTATTTCTTAATTTATCCAGGCCACCGAGTTGTGCATTGGCATCCTCGCCGGCACCGTCACTCTTGTATTTGTTTAAATTCGTCACGCGGCGGCGGGTTGGCGACTGTTTGCTCCGGACCATCCATAGCAGTCCGGCAATGATGCCGACGATCACCAGCAGAATCAGTATCGCTTCCATTTATACTCCAGCATCGCAGTACACTGCACAACAAGTATCAGAATCATTCCAGTGGGACGAAGAATACACCCAAGAGTATGACAAGGCACCCACAATAACGGCACACGGTCACAGGCTGATTTGCTAGAATCGCATGCCATGGACGTGTCCCGGATTATCGAATCACTAAATGATTCCCAAAGAGAAGCAGTGTGTGCGCCACAGGATCCCTTACTGGTGCTGGCCGGTGCCGGCAGCGGTAAAACACGGGTACTGGTGCACCGCATTGCCTGGCTGATAGATGTCGAAGGCCTGTCGCCGTATGCCGTGCTCGCGGTGACCTTTACCAACAAGGCCGCCGGCGAAATGCGTGCCCGCATCGAGTCAATAATTAATTCGCCGGCATCCGCTATGTGGGTCGGAACCTTTCACGGTCTTGCGCACCGCTTGTTACGCAGTCACTGGCAGGAGGCTGGGTTGCCGCAGGGCTTTCAGATTCTGGATTCACAGGATCAACTGCGACTGGTGAAACGTGCCATGCAGTCCATGGAACTGGATGAGGCGAAGTGGCCACCGAAACAGATGCAGTGGTTTATCAACGGCTGCAAGGATGAAGGCCGCCGACCGCAACATATAGAACATCGCAATGACCCGTATTTGCAGCGGCAGCTGGAGATCTATGCGGCCTATGAGGCCCTCTGCCAGCGCGCCGGTCTGGTGGATTTTGCCGAGCTGTTATTACGCTCCCACGAGTTGTGGCTGAAGTACCCGGCGTTACTTGACCATTACCGGCAGCGCTTTCACCATATCCTGGTGGACGAGTTCCAGGACACCAACGCCATTCAGTATGCCTGGTTGCGGATGCTGGCGGGTGATGCTGCCAATATCACAGTTGTGGGTGATGATGATCAGTCTATCTATGGCTGGCGCGGTGCCAGGGTCGAAAACATCCTCAGTTACCAGAAAGATTTCGAAAATACGCGAGTGGTCCGGCTGGAACAGAATTACCGTTCCACGGCAAATATTCTCAATGCGGCCAATGCCGTCATCGAAAACAATTCTGGTCGCATGGGCAAGCATTTGTGGACGGACGGCTCTGACGGCGACCTGATACAGCTCTATACTGCCTATAACGAACAGGATGAAGCCCGTTTTGTTGTCGACCGTATAGAGGACTACGCTGACAAGGGCGGCGCCCGCAGCGATGTTGCGGTGCTGTACCGCTCCAATGCACAGTCACGTGTGTTTGAAGAACGCCTGATGCGCTGCGCAGTTCCCTATCGCGTGTATGGCGGGCTGCGGTTTTTCGAACGTGCAGAAATCAAGGATGCACTGGCCTACCTGCGCCTGACCCGTAATCGTGATGATGATGCCTCCTTTGAGCGAGTGGTGAATCACCCGCCGCGTGGTATCGGTGGCCGTACGGTGGATCACATCCGGCAACAGGCCAGGGACGACAACTGCTCACTGTGGCAAGCAGCCATTACCGTGGTCAACGAGAAACGGCTTGCGGCGCGTGCCTGTAACGCCATACTGGTGTTCCTGCAACTCGTTGATGAACTATCAGCGGGGCTGGACAAGCTGCCGCTGGGCGAGCAGATTGAACACGTCATGCACCCCAGTGGTCTGGTCGATCACTTTACAAAGGACAAGGGTGAAAAGGGTCAGACACGTCTGGAAAACCTGCATGAACTGGTAAATGCTGCACAAGAGTACGAAGCGGATCCCGATAGCGACATGGATGCGCTATCCGATTTTCTTGCACATGCGTCGCTGGAAGCCGGTGAGGGACAGGCCGATGCCTGGGAAGACTGCGTGCAGTTGATGACACTGCATTCTGCCAAGGGGCTGGAGTTCCCACTGGTCTTCTTGTGCGGCATGGAAGAAGGCCTGTTTCCGCACCAGCGTTCCATAGCCGAGCCAGGGAAGCTGGAGGAAGAGCGCCGCCTTTGCTATGTCGGAATTACCCGTGCACGACAGCAGCTGGTGTTGAGTTGTGCTGAACGGCGACGCTTGTACGGATCGGAGACCTATTGTTTACCGTCGCGCTTTATCGATGAAATTCCAAAGGCACTCGTTGACGAGATCCGGCCACGCCCCGGATTCAGTACTCCACGCGCGTCACTGTCGGCCACGCCTGCACCCCGAGGCACGACGGCCGTGGGTGGCTTGCGCCTCGGGCAACAGGTTCGTCATCAAAAGTTTGGTGAGGGCGTGGTGACCAACTGCGAAGGGCAGGGCAGTAACGCCCGCGTGCAGGTCAACTTTTCAACTGCCGGCAGCAAGTGGCTGGTGCTGGCCTATGCGAATCTGGAATAGCAGGCGCGATCGTGGCGATAAGCCGCGCTGTTTGTTTAATGCGGTTGGGCAACCACATCGATTGTCTGAGGAGGCTTGATTGTGCCGACCGGAACGGCACTCGGCCGCCCGAGGTAGTGACCCTGTGCCAGGTCAACACCCATTTCCTTGAGTAATACCAGCGTTTCCTCGTTCTCTACACATTCCGCGACGGTGCGTTTGCCGAGGGCATGGGCGATCTGGTTCATGGATTCAACCATGGCCTGGTCAACCGAACTGTGCGCCATGCCTTTTACAAAGCTGCCGTCGATTTTTAATTTGTCGACCGGCAGGTGTTTCAGGTAGGCAAAGGACGAAAAGCCGGAGCCAAAGTCATCCAGTGCAAACTGGCAGCCAATGTCTTTCAGTGCAGTGATGAATTTCTCGGCGGCAGCGAGGTTGTCAATCGCAGCCGTCTCGGTGATTTCAAACGTGACCCAGGTCGGGGCGAGACCGGTGCTGTTGAGCAATTCCTGTATCAGTGGCAACAGGGTGGTATCTTCAAACGCCTTGCCGGACAGGTTGATGGAAAAACTGACACGATGACCGCTGGCATGCAGACTGGCCAGATGATTGATCGCCCGGCTGACTATCCAGCGGTCAACGCTGTGAATCAGGCCAAAGCGCTCGGCCGCCGGCATGAAGCCCCCTGGTAAAATGATCTGACCATCATCGCAGATCATGCGTACCAGTACCTCGTAATCATTAATAGTACCGCTGTCCGCGGCGACGATCGGCTGGTAAACCAGTTGAAACTTGTCGTGCTCCAGCATCTCACGCACCTGCGACGCCCAGTTCATATCGGCCGCCATGTCTGCCTTGCCGAGGTCTGCCGGGTCATAAATCTTGGCACGGTTGCGACCCTGCTTCTTGGCCGTGTTGCAGGCTATGTCGGCATGCGACAGCAGTTTTTCGGCAGAGCTGACATTTGCGTCAATCATTGCAATACCAATGCTGCAGCTGATGTTGAATGACTTGCCTTCCTCGGTGAATCTGAAGTTATCACACAGGGAACGGAAGTTGTCCGCTGCTCGCAGAACGTCCTTTTTGTCAATATTGTAGAGCAGCAGGGTAAACTCATCACCACCAAAACGTGCCAGCAGGTCGCCCTCACGGACGTGTGCAGCCAGCAGGGTGGCGACATCGACCAGCAGACGGTCACCGGCAGCATGGCCGAGGGTGTCGTTGATATATTTAAATTGATCGAGATCGATATAAAACAGTGCGCACTCGGATCCGTTGCGCGCAACCCGTGCCACGGTACGTTCCAGTTCTTCCTGAAAATAGTGCCGGTTGAATATACCTGTGAGCAGATCATGCTCGGCATGGTAGGAGAGCTGATGCTGAAAGGCTTTTTGTTCGGTGACGTCACGTGCGGTGCCGCTGATGCGGGTGACAATCCCGGTGGCGTCTTTGTGTGACCTGGCGCTGAAAGTGAGGAAATGCGGCTTGCTATCCTGGTCAAGGTGAACCGTTTCAAACTGCACCGTTTCCTTGCCCTGAAGCAGCTGTTTAATGGCCTCCTGGTCGATTGGTGGATGTTCGGGTGAACGGTATTCATGCAGGTGATGATGCAGCATGGCGTCTGCCGGATAGCCGTAGATGCTCTCGCAGGCCCTGTTTATATAGGTGAATCGGCCCTCGGTATCCAGGGTCCAGACCATGTCGTGTGCCGTTTCTACCATGTCACGGTAGCGGCCTTCGGCATCACGTAACTGGTCCTCCATGGCCTTGCGCCGGGAGATATCGGTAACAAGGCAGGTGAACATGCATTCACCGCCGATTTTCATGGCGCTGACACATATGGACATATGCATGGCCGTGCCGTTGCGATGATAGCCTGTAATTTCGTGCTTGGATGCAGTGGTAAGTAGTCTGCCCTTGGCATCCAGCAGTGATGGCAACAGCAGCTTCAACGGACGCTGGAGAATTTCTGTAGACTTGAAGCCGAACAGTTTTTCAGCGGCCGGGTTGAAGGTATCGATCCGGCCATGTCTGTTGACGACGATGATGCCCTCGGCGGCGGTTTCAACGACCGCACGCATCTTTGACTCCTGTTCACCCAAACGCCGAAACAACTTGCCGAACGTTTGCGCTATGCAACCGATTTCGTCAGTTGACTGTGGCTGCAGTCGTGCCAGTTCACCGTTTAGTGAAGCCCCGCAGCGCATGATGAAGTCCTGCATCGGCTCCAGTGCCTGCGTCATGCTGCGCACGGAATACAGTGTGATGATGCCGGTGATACACACCAGTGTCAGCCAGATGGCCATGTGGTCGGCGGTCAGGGTACCGGTTTGTTGCCAGTGATAATTCATCAGCATGGTGTATGAGAGCAGTGGCACAAAACCGCCCAGCAGCATGAGCTTTGATTTCAGGCTGACATGAATTGTTTGCAGACTCAGGTGACCGGGGAGTTTGCAAATCTGGTCAAGTGCCAGCTGATAGCCGGGCAGTCCTAGCAGCGCCACCACCGACAGTTGCACCAGTAGCAGTTCCAGGAACGTCCCCGGTGCACTGGCAACAGATTTTTCGATGGCGAAAAAGAATAGCGGCGGGATGGCCAGCGCGTACAGCAGGAAGAAGGACCAGTAGTCTTGGCCGAAACGCGCCAGCCGCTGTTGTTGCTGGTCAGGCAGGTTGCCGGTTACCGGGCTATACCCTGTTGAATTGGATAAGGGACTGAAATAGATTGAAAAATGGATGTAGGCCCAGCCGGCCATGATGCCCACAAAGATGGCCATTATCACGAGGGTTCGATCGGCCTGCAGTTCGGCAGGTGTGACCAGCCCAAACAGTAGGGCCGTCACCAGCCCGGCCAGAGGGGTGAGCAATAAACCCGAGATAATCAGAAAGATGAAGCGCGCACGAATAGCTTTGAGTTTACTCAACATGTGATTGCACTGGACTCCCCCTTGATCGTATGCACCACGTCTGCCCGTCGGCTTGAATAAGTGTTTGAATTATTATTATTTTAGGATTAGTGCGCTAGCGTTGATAATGAAAGCGCTCGCTGAATACTATGTCACAACCTTGTGTAATAGCAAGGCTACAGGCAGATTAATCGCGGACGGACATTTAACGTCCATCGGTAACGATCAACAGCGTTTATCAGGCATCCACAGTACAATACCCGGTTTGGTGCATTGATCACAGGGGCTGTTATGAAGCGACGAAATTTTCTTGGCACAGCGGGGGCAGGTGCCTTGCTGACGGGCGGGCTACTCGGTGGCTGCGGGCAGGAATCGAAACAGGCAGCTGCCGTTGCCACACCGGCTCAGCAGACCTTCAAGTGGAAGATGGTGACCACCTGGCAAAAGAATTTTCCCGGACTGGGGACAGGAGCCAACAATCTGGCAAGTCTGATTGGCGAAATGAGTGGTGGTCGGCTAACCGTAAAGGTCTACGGTGCCAATGAACTGGTACCGCCGCTGGAGATTTTCGATGCTGTGTCAAACGGAACGGCAGAGATGGGACATACTTCAGCCTATTACTGGAAAGGCAAGATTCCCACGGCACAGTTTTTTTCTACGGTGCCTTTTGGCATGACGGCACAGGAAATGAATGCCTGGCTCTATTACGGCGGAGGCATGGAGCTGTGGAAAGAGGTGTATGCGCCGCACGGTTTAATACCGGCTGCTGCCGGCAATACCGGTGTCCAGATGGGGGGCTGGTTTAACAAGGAAATTAATGGTGTGGAGGATCTGCAAGGTCTGAAGATGCGCATTCCGGGGCTTGGTGGCGAGGTGCTGCGGCGTGCCGGAGGAACCCCGGTCGGTATGCCGGGGACAGAAATTTTCACTTCATTGCAGTCCGGAGTGATTGATGCAACGGAATGGGTGGGTCCCTGGAACGACATGGCAAAGGGGCTCTACAAGGTTGCCAAACATTATTACTACCCGGGCTGGCATGAGCCGGGTACCACACTGGAGTGCATGCTTAACAAGGGCGCGTTCGAGGCCTTGCCCGAGGATTTGCAGAGTATTGTTATGAATGCCTGCAAGGTCGTGAATCAGGAGATGCTGGCGGAATACACGGCGCGCAATAATACGGCACTGCAAACACTGGTGAACGAACACCACGTCGATGTGCGTGAATTTCCCAAACCGGTGCTGGACAAGTTGCGGGCACTGGCGGAAGACGTTGTCGCCGAGATCGCCGGGCAGGACGTGTTATCTGCGAAGGTGTACCAGTCTTACCAGAATTTCAGGCAGCAGGTAGTGGCCTGGCATGACATCTCGGAGCGCGCCTATCTCAATGTGCGGGGTAGCTGAGGGTGAGCGGGGGGTGCTGGTTTATTGAGTAAAGGAATACCCGAAGCGCAGCAGGTGCAGGTCCATGCCGTCGTTTGGCTGTTTGATGCCGATATTTGAGATGCGTTGAAAGCGGTAGGACAGTTCATATTGTCCGTTGTCGCCAAAGCCCAGCCCCAGGCCGAGTACGGAACCCAGTTGCAGGGCGGTAGAAAATGCGCGATCGCCGAGCCGGGTTTCCGACAGCAGATGTGCACCAATACCGGCTTCCGCGAACGGCGACACACCGCTGGAAAGGCCGGCATCACGTTGCACTCTGAATACCGGTGTAAGGCTCAGATCAAAAAGTTCGTCGTTTTCGGATTCACGGAGATCGGATTTCATGTACGCCAGTTCTGTGTCCCAGTAACCACCCACATACCAGGCGCCACCGTTAAACCAGGTACGCTGCCACCTGTTTTGCAGGCCTGCGCGCAGCAGGTTGGTGTCATTACCGTTGCTGTCCCCTCCATAAGAAAGAGAGAGTCCGTCAATCCAGTTGCTGCCATTGGCCTCTGCCAGGGTACTGACGATACATACCGAAAGGAGCAGGTGGCGAAGTTTGAATGTCATACCATTAGCCTGTGTTGCTGCCTGTTAGGGTGCTATATTCTCATGCGGTCGGCCACGCCGCAAATCGGTTAATCCGGGTAGATGATTCCCGGCAGCCAGGTGGCGATTGCTGGCCAGGCGGCGAGCATCGACAGCATTAACAACTGCAGGCCGATGAAGGGCGCAACGCCGACATAGATCTGCCGGGTACTAACCTCGGCGGGAGCCACACCGCGCAGGTAAAACAACGCAAATCCGAACGGCGGTGTCAGGAACGAGGTCTGCAGGTTTAACGCAATCATAATGCCCAGCCACACCGGGTCTATCCCCATTGCCAGCAGTATTGGGCCGACGATAGGCACGACGACAAAGGTAATCTCGATGAAGTCGAGCACGAAGCCCAGCAGGAACATCAATAACATCACCGCCAGCATGGCGCCGAACCTGCCACCTGGCAGGTTGTTGAGCCATTCGGCTACCACTTCATCACCACCGAAACCGCGGAACACCAGTGAGAAGACCGAGGCACCGATCAGGATCAAAAATACCATGCAGGTAATGCGTGTGGTGCTGCGTACGACGTCCTGCATGATGGCGAGTGTGCACTGCCGCTGTGACAGTGCCAGCAGCATTGCGCCAACAGCGCCCACGGAAGCCGCCTCGGTCGGTGTGGCAAGGCCGGCGAGGATGGAGCCCAGCACGGCAACGATCAGCAGCAGTGGCGGTAGCAGGCTGTAGACGACGCGTTGTAACAAGCTGTTGCGGTTAACGGCTGTGGCTGCATTGCTTGTGATTGCCGGCATCGCGTCGGGGCGTCTCCAGGCGACAAATGCCAGGTACAGCAGATACAGCGTGACCAGCATCAGGCCCGGGATCAGAGCACCGCTAAACAGATCACCCACGGACACGGTATCCGGTGTGTAGTTGCCCATGTCCAGCTGCGCCTGCTGATAGGCTGAAGACAGCACATCACCCAGTAATACCAGCACAATCGAGGGTGGAATGATCTGGCCGAGCGTGCCAGAGGCGCAGATGATGCCGCTGGCAATGCGCGGGTCATAACCGCGCCGTAACATGGAGGGCAGCGACAGCAGCCCCATGGTGACCACGGTGGCGCCGACAATACCGGTACTGGCGGCCAGAAGCATGCCCACCAGAGTCACGGAATAACCGAGTCCGCCGCGCAGATGCCCGAACAGTTCCGCCATGGTGTTGAGCAGGTTTTCAGCCACCAGAGAACGTTCCAGCATGACACCCATGAACACGAACAGCGGCACGGCAATCAGGGTGACGTTGGTCATGATGCCGTACAGCCGGTTCGGCAACGCCTGCAGGAAGGCCATGTCAAAAGTGCCAGCCAGTTGGCCGATCCAGGCGAATGCCAGTGCTGTGCCGGCCAGTGAAAAGGCCACCGGGTAACCGGCCATCAGCACGATGCAGACAACGACAAACAATAGCAGCGGTATCAGTTCTGCCATGCCTTACAACTCCCGATCCAGGTCGCTGTCCTGACGTGGCGAGGCAGGGTGACCGGTAATTACCAGTAGCTTGCGTATGAGCAGTGAACAGCCCTGCAACAGCAGCAGTATCGCCATTAGCGGTATGGCCGTTTTCAGCAGGTATACACCGTCCAGTCCACCGGCTTCGCGCGAGCCTTCCTGTATCACCCAGGCGGCCGTGACATAACTCATGCTGGTGTAGAGCATAAAAATACACACCGGGAACAGCAGCAGCAGGGTGCCCAGCAGGTCGATCCAGGCGCGTGCGTAGGGTGTTAATTTTTGATAAACGATATCGACGCGCACATGGCCGTCATGCTTCAGCGTATAGGCCGCGCCCAGCATGAACACCGTGGCGTGCAGGTAAGTCACCGATTCCTGCAGGGCAATGGAGCCGGTCTGGAACAGGTAACGCAGCATGACGATGGTGGCGGTGGTCAGCACCATGGCGAGGGTCAGCCAGGCGATGATGCGCCCGCTCATCTCCGCAAGTCGGTCAAGGGTGTCAGCGATCGCTTGCAGTCGTGTATACATTTCCGTTACAGGGTGTGCTTACCAACTGTGAATCCTCCAGTTTGGCACAATCGGTGCGGGATCCAGCTGATGGCTGCGTGACTCCAGTGAACCGTTGCCATCACCATCGTACAGGTAGTAGGGGGGGCCGACGCGCGGTATCACCTTGACCATGTAGAGGCGGCCCTTGATGCGGTATTCGTGAACGACCGCGTCGTCGCGCTTGATGATCTTCACCTCCGGTTCCATGTCCTCGTCGTCCAGCCCTGTCGGTGGTGGCGGTACGGAGTCCGGCAGCGGTGGTGGTGGCGCCTCGGGTAACGGTTCCAGGTCATTGGGCCCGGGCGGTTGGGCGGCCAGCAGGGGTAACGGGCTGGCGAGTAGCAGGATAAGCAGGTATTTAAGCATTGTCAGATATTTAAGCATTGTTATTGGTGTGGACCGGCCATTGTTGCTGTAACAGCCAGTAAGGCCGGGAAGTCTAATAATGATACCATGGCGGCCCGTGCCACATCTGTACTGTCGGCTACCACCCTGTCTATCAAGCATAAAGTGAATTATGTCCGAGAAACAATCCCGACCCCTGCTGCTGGTTGACGGGTCATCCTATCTTTATCGTGCCTTCCACGTTCCCAACCTGCAGCAATTGACGAACTCGCGCGGTGAGCCGACCGGCGCGGTATATGGTGTCACCCATATGCTGCGCAGCCTGATCAAGGAGTACCAGCCGGCACTGATGGCGGTGGTCTTTGATGCCCGCGGCAAGACCTTCCGACATGATCTGTACAGCGACTATAAGGCAAACCGGCCATCCATGCCGGAGGAGCTGGCCGCCCAGGTTGAACCGCTGCATACACTGGTGCGTGCCATGGGTCTGCCGCTGCTGCAGGTCCCGGATGTAGAGGCCGACGATGTCATCGGCACGCTGGCAAGCGAGGCCGCACGGCAGGGTCTTGAAACGGTTATTTCGACCGGTGACAAGGACATGGCGCAACTGGTCAATGACCACGTGACGCTGGTCAATACCATGTCGCGTACCACGCTTGATAGCGCCGGGGTCGAGGAGAAGTTCGGCGTGACTCCCGCACAGATCATTGATTTCCTTGCCCTGACGGGTGACAGCTCCGATAACATCCCGGGTGTCCCCAAGGTCGGGCCGAAAACGGCGGCCAAGTGGCTGCTTGCCCATGGCTCGCTGGACAACGTCATGGCGCATGCCGGTGACATCAAGGGCAAGGTGGGTGAAAGTCTGCGCCAACACCTCGACATGTTGCCGCTGTCACGCGAGCTGACAACTATTCGTTGTGACCTCGAACTGGAGTCGGCAGCAGCAGACTTGCACGTGCAGGAACCGGATGTTGCGCGCTTGCGTGAGCTCTACACTGACCTCGAATTCACCCGTCTGCTGGAAGAACTGGATACGGAACCCGCAGTTGCCACCGATTCTGCAAGCGATCAGTCCCCGCAGGCTCCCGGGCCGGACTACGAGACGGTACTTACACAGGCGCAACTGAATGCCTGGGTGGGGCGTCTGCAACAGGCCGCTATATTTGCCTTTGATACCGAGACCACCAGCCTTGATTACATGGCGGCACGCATCGTCGGGGTGTCGTTTGCTGTTGCCGCCAACGAAGCCGCGTACGTGCCCTTGGCCCATGATTATCCCGGTGCGCCGGATCAGCTGAATCGTGAAGCCGTGTTGGCCCAGTTACAGCCGCTACTTGAAAATAGTGAGATGTATAAAATTGGTCACAACATTAAATATGATCGTAACGTATTGGCTAATCATGGAATTAAACTTGATGGCATGCGCTTTGACAGCATGCTGGAGTCCTATGTGCTGGGTAGCACGGCCACGCGTCATGATATGGATTCGGTGGCATTGAAGTATCTCGGGCACAGCAATATCAAGTTCACGGATGTGGCAGGCAAAGGTGCAAAACAGCTGACATTCAATGAAGTACCCGTTGAGACGGCGGCACCCTATGCGGCGGAAGATGCCTATATCACCTGGCAGTTGCACGCCGCTATGTGGCCGCAACTCACGGCGAACCCGGCGCTGGAGAAAATCTACACCGACATCGAAATGCCATTGGTGACGGTACTGTCAGATATGGAACAAACCGGTGTCGTCATCGACAGCGCCATGCTGGCACAGCAAAGCAAGGAGCTGGCGCACCGTATCCAGGATATCGAGCAGCAGGCGCACCGTGAGGCCGGTCAGCCCTTTAACCTGGGTTCACCCAAACAGATCCAGCAATTACTGTTCGACAAGCTGCAGTTGCCGGTACTGTCCAAGACACCGAAGGGGGCGCCGTCAACGGCGGAATCCGTGCTGCAGGAACTGGCGCTGGACTATCCACTGCCGCGGCTGATACTGGAGTTTCGCTCCTTGAGCAAGTTGAAATCCACTTACACCGATAAGTTGCCGCAGCAGGTCTGCCCGGACACCGGCAGGGTACATACGTCCTATCATCAGGCGGTGGCGGCCACCGGCCGCCTGTCCTCATCGGATCCGAATTTGCAGAATATCCCGGTACGTACCGAGGAAGGGCGGCGCATACGCCAGGCCTTTGTGGCGCCACCGGGCAAGGTGTTACTGGCGGCTGACTATTCCCAGATCGAACTGCGCATCATGGCGCACCTGTCTACGGACAAGGGCTTGCTGCGAGCCTTTTCCGAGGGTCAGGATGTGCACCGCGCCACGGCGGCAGAAGTCTTCGGGGTGTTGCCGGAAGCTGTCAGCAACGATCAGCGCCGCTCCGCGAAGGCGATCAACTTTGGCCTGATCTATGGCATGTCCGCATTTGGACTGGCGAAGCAGCTGGGTATTGCTCGCGGTGCGGCACAGGAATATATCGATGTGTATTTTGCACGCTATCCGGGGGTGCACAATTATATGGAGGCCACGCGTGAGCAGGCGCGTGAGCAGGGTTACGTGGAAACGGTATTTGGACGGCGCCTTTATCTGCCGGACATCAAGGCGCGTAATGGCCAGTTGCGTGCAGCCGCAGAGCGGACTGCCATCAATGCCCCCATGCAGGGCACGGCCGCCGATATCATCAAGCGTGCCATGATCAATATGCATCGCTGGCTGTTGAGCGATAAGGGGCTGGATATCACCATGATTATGCAGGTGCATGATGAGCTGGTCTTCGAGGTGTCCGAATCCGATGTGGAGGCGGCAAAGAGACCGATCACCGAGTGTATGTGCGCTGCGGCCTCACTCAAGGTCCCGCTGTTGATAGACCTTGGTATTGGTGCCAATTGGGACGAGGCACATTAGTGGAACGGTCCCGTTTTCATCATAGTGCAATAGGATAATAAATATAACCTGCTGAATATTAATCGTTATATATTAATGTAAAATCTAATTATAGAGCAAACATTTGGTGTTACCTCTTCGTTCGGCTGCGGGAACTATCTTACCTGCGCGGAGTCATTAAGGTATGGAGACGCTAGTCTCGCTCCCCTCCCTGAGTGGGTATGTCTCCTGCCCGGTTTGACGTGAACCGGGCCTTTTGATGGCCCCGGCTGGTTCCCCGCCGCCGGGGGTTTTTTATCCGTATCAGATTAGTATGATTTGCAGGAGCGGATCGCATCCGCGAACAAGGTCTTGCACAATATTCTTTCGCGCATACGATCCGCTCCTACGGGTTCTTTTCCAGCCCCAGCCAGCCATCAAGCACCTGCTGCAACTCATCAACGCCATCGCGGGTATGTGCTGAAAACAGCTGTACGCTGGCCTCCGGGTGCAGCTGTTGCATTGCTTTACGTGCTTGAAACAAGGCCGCCTTAGCAGGCCCGCGTTTCAGCTTGTCGGACTTGGTGAGTAGCACGTGGGTGAGCAGGCCGGCAGCATGGCACCAGCCCAGTACCTGCTGGTCGGTCTCTTTCAATGCCTGGCGAACATCCATCAGCAGGATCACACCACCCAGCGACTGCCGCGTCTCCAGGTAGAGCGAGATATTCCGTTGCCACTGGCCTTTCACGGACTTGGAGACCCTGGCATAGCCGTAGCCGGGCAGGTCAACCAGCCGGATACCCTCGCGGACCTGAAAAAAATTGATCTCGCGGGTACGTCCGGGTGCCTTGCTGATGCGCGCCAGCGCACGCTGCCCGGTCAGCACGTTCAGGGCACTGGACTTGCCGGCATTGGAGCGCCCGGCAAAGGCCACTTCCACACCGCTGTCCGGTGGTGCATGTCGGGTATCCGGTGTCCCCAGGATAAAACTGGTTTGCTGGTAGGGATTATTCATCTTACACATTAAACGCGACTTCTGAGGCATTGGGAAGCGGTACAGCGAGCAACGACGTGCGCGGATCTGTCTCTTTTTGGCAGAGCACTGGTTGACCCGCTGCCTCCCGGCGGGTATAAAAAGAGCCCTTTTTCCCCAGTGTGGACTTGGTGCGCCTTGCCAGACTGAATAAATGCCGTCATCAGCCAGGCAGACGGCTACAGGAGCAGTTCCGAGATGAAGAAATACCTAGCAATTACAGTTACTTTTCTTGTTTCCGTGATATTCGCGCAGGCTCATGCCGCTGTTGGCGACACGACCCCGGGTAATGCCGAGGCCGGTAAGGTCAAATCAGCAAGTTGCGTCGCCTGCCATGGTGTGGACGGCAACAGCGTGAACCCGGAATGGCCGAAACTGGCCGGGCAGCATGAAGATTATTTGACCAAGCAGCTGCTCTATTTCCACAGTGGCGAGCGTCAGAATGACACCATGAAAGGCATGGTGCAGGGACTGTCAGAGCAGGATGCCCGGGATCTTGCTGCCTATTACTCCAGTCAGAAGGTCAAGTACGGTGCAGCCGATCCCGCACTGGTTGAGCTGGGAGAGAAGATCTATCGCAGTGGTAATCGCGAAAGTGGCGTTGCACCCTGTATGGGCTGTCACGGGCCGAGCGGTGCCGGTAACCCGGGCGCTAACTACCCGGCCTTGCGTGGCCAACATGCCAAGTATGTCGAGATCCAGCTGCATGGTTTTGCCGAGGGCAAGCGTGTTAATGAAAACTCGGTCGTCATGATGCAGATCCTGGCATCACGCATGACCAACCGTGAAATACGTGCAGTAGCCAGTTATATCCAGGGCTTACATTAAACGCTCGACCGTATTCGTGCCCACTAGTGTGGTGTAACGAATAACGTGCACCTATCAGAGGTCCACAAATGAGCCAGGACAAGGCGCAGTCTGCAGTTAATGGTTATTCCCTTAACAAGGGCTGCAACGACGTATTGGGTTATTTGTGGGCCTCCCTTCGGGCGAGGCGAGAAGCCGTCATCTGCGGTGTTGCGTCTCTTGGAAAGGACACGCCATTCCCGGCGAGACGCGCCTTGCAGCTAACGGCTTCTCGTCTCGCTGATACGTACACGTTAGTCGTTACACCACACTAGGGTGCGTGTCTGGCCATTCGTTCTGCGCGCCTGCATGCGGAACTGATGGTCAATAACGGTGTCAATTTGTCAGTTCGGGCACCCTTTGTACCCAGCTGACCATCGTCGAATAGTTTCAGTCAAGGGCTGGCACGGGGTACCGACGGAATGGACGTCCGTAATCGGCCTGTTTGTCACCCTGTTCGCCTTTCCTGGTGTGAATATGTTTATATCAGTACTATATTATTATGGCGAACTACATATTTAACGATTGAAATAATTAAGGAGTTGACTTTATGAAGATGCTTACACGATGGTTACTGGTACTGCTTCTCCCCGTATTCATGGCGACAGCGGCGCTGGCTGCCGGTTATACGGAAGGCAAGGAATACCTGGCGCTGACCAGCCCACAACCTACCAACAGCGGTGACAAGATCGAGGTGGTGGAATTGTTCTGGTACGGTTGCCCGCATTGTTATCACCTCGAGCCTGTTGTAGAGCAATGGCTGGCCAACATGCCGGATGATGTTGAATTTGTCCGCATGCCGGCCATCATCGGCCCCCCCTGGGAGTTGCTCGCGAAGGCCTACTATACGGCGGAATTTCTTGGCGTATTGGACAAGATGCACCTCACCCTGTTTGATTACCTGCACAAGGATAAAAAGAAAATCACCAATGAGGCCGCATTGCAGTCGTTCTTTGTCGAACAGGGTGTTTCCAAGGAAGACTTCAAAAATACCTATACCTCTTTTGCTGTGGCCATGAAAGTCAGCAACGCCAGGCTCATGACCCAGCGCTATGGCATTACCGGCGTACCAACGATCATTGTCAATGGCAAGTACAACACCAGTGGCAGCCTGGCGGGCAGTAACGAAAATATAATCAAGGTTGTGGACTACCTGGTTAAGCAGGAACGCCAGTCAGCAGCAGCTGTCACGGCAACCCAGTAAGTCTTTCGATGAAGGCGGCCGAGCTTTTTATACGTTGCCTGGAAAATGAAGGTGTGGAATACGTGTTCGGTATTCCGGGCGAGGAAAACCTGGAGGTGATGGATGCCTTGCTGGATTCATCTATTCGTTTCATTACCGTGCGACACGAGCAGGGTGCGGCCTTCATGGCAGATGTCTATGGCAGGCTGACCGGGCGTGCCGGTGTTTGTCTTGCCACACTCGGGCCGGGGGCCACCAATCTCATTACCGGCGTGGCCGACGCCAATATGGATCATGCGCCACTGGTTGCCATTGCCGGTCAGGCAGGGACCAACCGGTTGCACAAGGAATCACACCAGGTACTGGACCTGAACAACCTGTTCATACCCGTGACCAAGTTCTCGGCCAGCCTGCTGGACCCGGATATCATCCCGGAGGTGGTGCGTAAGGCGTTCAAGCTGGCGCAGAGTGAAAAGACCGGCGCGGCCTTTATCGAATTTCCGGAAAACATCGCGGCACTGGAGGTGGATCTCGATCTGCTGCCGGTGATACAGACACCCGACCCGGAACCCCCGGCCGAGGCAGTGGCGGCGGCGGCAAAGCTGATCAGTGCCGCCAGGCACCCGATCATTCTTGCGGGTAATGGTGTGGTTCGTTCCGGCGCATCACGGCAACTAGCCGACTTTGCCGAAAAACTGAATATTCCGGTAGCCAATACCTTCATGGCCAAGGGTGTGATTCCCTTCAGGCATCGCTGTGCACTGGGTAGTGCGGGTCTGCAGGCCAATGACTATGTCAGCTGCGGTTTTGACAAGGCTGACGTCATCATCTGCGTCGGCTATGACCTGGTCGAGTATCACCCCTACCTGTGGCACCCGACGCGTGACCGCGCCATTATTCATGTTGACTACTCGCCTGCCGAGACCGATGCCCACTACCCGGTCTCGGTGGGTGTCGTCGGCAATATCAAGCACAGTCTGGACCGCATTGCCCGGTTGACGACGCCGCACCAGGGAAAGCATGTGCGGCCACTGCGTGAGCGGCTGGTGAGCGAGATGGCACAGCACCGCGATGACATGGAATTCCCGGTGAAACCGCAGAAGATCATCTGGGACCTGCGCACCGCTCTGGATCTGGAGGACATCGTGGTTTGTGATGTGGGCGCACACAAGATGTGGATGGCACGCATGTTCCGCTGTGAGTACCCGAATACCTGTATTATTTCCAACGGTTTCGCGAGCATGGGCATCGCCGTGCCCGGTGCGATTGCCGCCAAGCTGGTCAACCCTGAACGCAATGTGGTAGCCGTTACCGGTGATGCCGGTTTCATGATGAATTCACAGGAAATAGAGACTGCAATACGTTGTAAACTGCCAATTGTCATTCTCATCTGGAATGACAGCAGCTACGGTTTGATTGAATGGAAGCAGATGAACCAGTTCCAGCGCACTTCCAACGTCCATTTCAACAACCCTGATTTCGTGACCTATGCCGAAGCTTTCGGTGCAAGGGGTTACCGGGTCGAGAGTACGGCAGAGCTGCCGACTATACTGAAAGAAGCGCTGTCCAATGACACCGTGAGCATTATCGACTGTCCAGTCGATTACCGGGAGAACATCAAATTGACAGAGCAAATGGGAACACTGGTATGTCCGACCTAGCAGCAGCGCTGTCCAAAAAGTCTGAACACAGTTTACCTGCTGGCATGGAGCACAATACGGGGCAACGCATTCGCCTGCTCAGTTACAATGTGCAGGCCGGTATCAGCACCGGGCGCTACCGGCATTACATCACGCGCAGCTGGAAACACGTGCTGCCGCACGCACAGCGTTTCAGTAATCTTGATCGTATAGCGCGGCTGGTGAAAAACTATGACATTATCGGTTTGCAGGAACTCGATGCCGGCAGTCTGCGCAGTGGCTACGTCAACCTGACCCAGTACCTGAGCGAGAAGGCAAATATGCCGTTCTGGTCGGACCAGACCAACCGTCGTCTCGGACGATTTGCCCAGCACAGTACCGGTGTGCTGAGCCGTTTTCAACCCACTGAAATTATCGAGCACCGGCTGCCTGGAAGGATCCCCGGACGCGGTGCACTGTTTATCCGCTATGGTAGCAAGCATGATTCACTGGTGGTGCTGATCCTGCACATGGCGCTGGGGCAGCGTGCACGCCTGCGCCAGTTTGACTATATCAGCGAGATCGTCAATGAATACCGCCATGTGATTGTCATGGGTGATCTGAACTGTCATTCACAAAGCGCCGAAATGGACTACCTGATTAACCGCACCATGATGAGCGAACCTACCCATGATGTGTGCACCTTTCCCAGCTGGCGCCCGCATCGCAACATTGACCATATTCTGGTCACGCCGACGCTGCAGGTTGACCACGTCAAGGCCCTGAACTTCTCGCTTTCCGACCACCTGCCGGTGGAAATGCAAATCACACTGCCGGAATCATTGCGCCTCGGCGGCTAGTCTACTGCAGGGCCGAATTCATTCGGCCAACCTCGACCGGTCGAATGAATTCAAGCCTACAGGCTTAGCGCACTCTATATGTACAGCGTGATGTCTGCGCCCTTTGCCGAGGTCAGGTAAGTGGCTGCACCGGCCCATTCACTGACTTCCGGGATAAATTCCTCCTGTTTCCAGCCAAACAGGTCAACGGTCATCTGGCAGGCCACCAGCTTTACCTCTGCCTCGATGCACAGATCGCGTAACTCCGGGATGGTGGCCACACCCTTGTTTTTCATGGTCTGCTTCATCAACGTCGTTGCCACTGACTCAAACCCCGGAATACCGGCCATTAACAGATTGGGCATATTCCATTCGACGTCCTGGAACCACTGTGGACCAAATGGCATCTTCATCGGCATGGCGGGATTTCCCAGCGGGCTGATATTCGGTTTTAGCTCCTTTTTCAGCAGTGCCAGGCCGTAGAAGGTAAAAAACAGCGAGGTGTCCCAGCCCATGGCGGCGGCAGTCGCACCCATAATGAAGGGTGGATAGGCCCAGTCTAGGGTACCCTTGGTCACCATGATCGAGAGTCTGGGTGTTTTGTTTTCGTCCGCCGCTGCCAGACGTTTATCAAACCACGCGTTCAACTCTGCGGATGACATGCCCGCCAGCGCTTGACCATTTACAGCTTCTGTTTCGTTCATAACAATCCCCCGTGAAATATTGTGTAAATTTGTAGCATGTAGCTGTGCCTGCCGGTTGCCCATGCACGTGCAGTATAACCGCTGAACGTGCACAGCGCCCGTCGAACAGGCCGTCTATACTCTGCGTGCAATCACAGCTCGGATGCTGAACAGTTTACAGGTTTTATGGCGGTATCTTTTTTGAAGGCCTGCCTGATGAGGAAGCCAAACAGGGCAACGGGGAATGCGCGTGGCAGCAGACGGTTTTGCCATGCGTAGAACTTGTTGAGCAGCCCGGCGACCACGGTCGCCTTGCGGCCGGTCCTGGCGACATCGTCAGGATGCTGGGAAAAAATCGGCATACGGCTGAAATTAATCGGCATGTTGGCGGGCATATTCGTGTCCGTGAGCCCGGGCGACAGCACCGTGACATCCACGCCGTGTGGTTTCATCTCCGCATACAGTGCCTCACCCAGTGACAGGATGTAGGCCGTGGTGGCGATGGACTTGCCGATGCCGGCATTCGCGCCGGTGACAATGGTCCACGGGCCGTATTTTTCCTTGAATTCAGACATGAGAATCCTCCGTCCCGATTCAAAATCGGAGAGTGAGTAGATCCAGCTAAATGAACAGGCAAACATCGGATTTCCTTGCCACGGGCAGGAAGGAGGTTGCACCGACATAGTCCGTGACTTCCGGTATGAACTCATCGGGTGCAAAACCAAACACATCAACGGTCATCTGGCAGGCAATCATGTTGACGTCAGCCTCAAGACACAGGCTGCGCAGTTCTTCTACCGTGGCCACCCCCTTGTTCTTGAAAGTCTTCTTCATCAGTCCGGTCGCCAACTTCTCAAATCCGGGTACACCCGCCATCAGCAGGTTCGGCATCGGCCAGTTAAAGTCCTGGAACCATTTCGGGCCAAACGGCATCTTCATTGGCATCGCCGGGTTACCCAGCGGGCTGACTTCAGCATCAAAATCCTTTTTCAGCAGCAGCAGGCCGTAGAATGTAAAAAATATATCGACTTGCCAGCCGAGTGCGGCAGCCGTCGAGGCCAGGATGAAGGGCGGGTAGGCCCAGTCCAGAGTTCCCTTGGTGGCGATGATGGACATGGAGGGTGTTTTTGATGCATCAATTTCTTCCAGCTTCGCGGGTAATAGCTCATCCAGCCTGCTATTCAGCCAGGCATCCAGTTGTTCATTATCCGCCATGTTTTCTGCTGTGCTAGACATATAAGTTCTCCTGTTATTCAGCTTGTTGGACTCAGGCTTTTTCAATCAGAAATACAAAACCAGTAACAGATTCGTTGCTGGCAAGCAGCCGGTTTCCGGTCTGTTCGCAGAACGAGGCCATGTCCTTGACCGAGCCCGGGTCGCTTGCGGTGACTTCAAGAATTTCCCCGGCATTGATCTGGTTGATGGCTTTGCGTGTCTTGAGGATGGGTAAGGGACAGTTCATACCGCGGGTATCAAGTTTTTCAGCTACAGTTGTCATGACAGCCTCCGTTATAGAATGTGTACCGAACGGTACAATATAGTTATATGCGATAATTCTAATGCTGTCAAGCTATTTTGTACCGGTTGGTATAAAATACAGTTGAGCAGGGAATACGGCGAAAATATGGCCAGAAAAAAACAATTCGATGAACGACAGGCACTTGTGTCTGCGATGCTGGTATTCTGGGAGAAGGGCTACGAGGGCACCTCGATTAATGACCTTGAGCAGGCCATGGGCCTGAAACGCACCAGTATCTACAATGCCTTTGGTAACAAAAGCGCGCTCTTTGAGCGGGTGATGTCCTGTTACAAGGAATCCGTAATGTCAGCCCTGTTTGTCGAACTGGATAGTGCACCCGATATCAGGGAAGGCGTTCGGCGCCTGCTCAACGGCGCACTGGATATCCATTTTGACGAGGGTCATCCGGGCGGCTGTCTGGTAGTGCTGTCCATTATGGAAAGCGGGCAGCATAATGATCAGGCGCAGGCATCCATGCAGCAGACCATCCATGAGCTGAAGACGGCCCTGCAGAAGCGCTTGAGCAGGGCAAAGAAGAGCGGAGAATTATCCCAACACCTGGATGCCGCTGCTACCGCGACCACCATTGCGACCACCATGGCCGGCTTGATGGTAATGGGCAAGGCAAATTTTACCAGGGCCAGTCTTAAGAAGACCGTCAACCAAGTGGTGAGTCTGCTGGACTAAATGATCGCGCTTGCGAAGCGCTCCTATGCTAACAGACACACCTGTAGGAGCGGATCGCATCCGCGATATAGGGTGAAATGGAACCTTGGGTGTTATCTAGTGTGGTGTAACGAATAACGTGTACGTATCAGCGAGACGAGAAGCCGTTAGCTGCAAGGCGCGTCTCGCCGGGAATGGCGTGCCCTTTCCAAGAGACGCAACACCGCAGATGATGGCTTCTCGTCTCGCCCGAAGGGAGGCCCACAAATAACCCAATACGGCGTTGCAGCCCTTGTTAAGGGAATAACCATTAACT
>Ga0316189_10000221_pt1 | contig 55746 bp, 46 predicted proteins | sample LowCovwburrow_MG_FD_204930 | JGI IMG/M metagenome (GOLD analysis project Ga0316189, IMG submission 204930) | Coastal sediment microbial communities from Maine, United States - Lowes Cove worm burrow | ecosystem: Environmental > Aquatic > Marine > Coastal > Sediment | place: USA: Maine... | reverse complement strand
AACGCAAATGGCGCAGTGGCGCGACAACGGATGCAGCGATCTGGCGTTTGTTATCGGTGGGGCTGATGGTATCGCACCAGACCTTCGGTCCAGTGCAGACTTTAAACTTTCGTTTGGTGCAATGGTTCGGCCGCATATGTTGGCGCGTGTCATGTTGTCGGAACAACTCTATCGCGCCGCCACAATTCTTGCAGGATCCCCCTATCATCGAAGCTAAATCTGCTTTCAGCTTGTTCTTGTGTCGATGTTAGCGAAAACAACAATTTAGCCAGCCGCAGAACAAACCTGAAACCTTGCTCTTTCACCGCCTCACCCATAGATAGAGGGCGAGCAGAAGACGGACCTTATAATGAACACACCTAAACCTGTCGTTCTATGCATTCTTGATGGATGGGGCAGTCGCGCTGAGACCGATGCGAATGCACCTGCATTGGCGAATACCCCCAATTTTGACGAGGTGATGGCCACTTGCCCAAACGCAACGTTGCTTACACATGGGCCTGACGTCGGCCTTCCAAGTGGACAGATGGGGAATTCGGAAGTTGGTCATACAAACATTGGCGCCGGACGTGTCGTTGCAATGGACCTCGGACAGATTGACCTGGCCATTGAAGACGGATCGTACTTCGAAAACAAAGCTCTTTTGGACTTTATTGCCAAACTAAAAGAAACCGGGGGAACCGCGCACCTGCTTGGCCTTGTGTCAGATGGCGGCGTTCATGGCCATATCACGCATATAAAAGCGACGGTTCGCGTGCTTACGGATGCTGGCATACCTGTTGCGCTTCACGCAATAACGGATGGTCGCGATGTGGCCCCAAAATCAGCTTATGGATACCTCGGCGATCTGGCAGGCAGCCTTCCCGTAAAAGCAAAAATCGCAACCGTGATCGGTCGGTATTTTGCGCTAGACCGCGATCACAGATGGGAGCGTGTCAGTGAGGCATACCATGCGATTGTCAGGGCAAAAGGCCCTGTTTCAAAAGACGCACATTCCGCAGTAACGGCCGCGTATAACAGAAGCGAAAGTGACGAATTTATCAGCGCAACGGTCATCGGAGACTACGCAGGCATCAAAGACGGCGATGGCATTTTCTGCCTTAACTTTCGTTCAGACCGCGCGCGTGAAATTCTTGCGGCAATCGGTGACCCAGAATTTGATGCGTTCGAGACAGGTCCGCGGCCAAAACTGGCCGCGTTCCTCGGGATGGTCGACTATTCAGACAGCCATCGAACTTACATGACGACTTGTTTTCCCAAACGCGAAATCGTGAATACGCTTGGTGCCTGGGTTGCAAAGCACGGGCTAAAACAATTTCGCCTCGCCGAGACTGAAAAATACCCGCATGTAACCTTCTTTTTAAACGGCGGCGTTGAGGTGCCTGAAAAAGGCGAAGATCGCTTTATGCCAAAATCTCCAAAAGTAGCGACATACGACCTGCAACCTGAAATGTCGGCCCCTGAAGTCACCAGAAAATTTGTCGAGGTCATCGAAGCTGGTTACGATCTGATCGTTACGAATTATGCGAACCCGGATATGGTTGGCCATACCGGAAGCCTTGAAGCCGCAATCAAAGCCTGCGAGACCGTTGATCAAGGGCTGGGCCGGGTGCTGAAAGCCTTAAAGCAAGCGGGTGGGGCAATGATAGTGACCGCAGACCACGGCAATTGCGAAGTCATGGTTGACCCGGCAACGGGTGGTCCGCACACGTCACACACAACGAACCCGGTTCCTGTTGCCTTGGTCGGAGGCCCTGAGGGCGTCACTTTGCGAAATGGGCGGCTTGCAGATATCGCACCAACACTTCTTGAATTGATGGGTCTGCCAAAGCCTGATGAAATGACCGGGGAAAGCCTGATTGCCCGATGAGAAAAATGCGCGGCATTTTCCTGGCCGTTTTGATGGCCCTGATCTCCCCTTTCTCAGCCGGGGCCGAGACGGACCCATCTCTGATCGCCCGCCGTGCTGCGGGCCAGCTTGAAGCCGCCTCTGTTGCGTTGCAGGAAGCAGAGGGCGCAAGAGACCGTGTTGCTGCGTTGACCCAGACGATACACGCTTATGAAGAAGGGCTTGTTGCGCTGCGTCAGGGCCTGCGTCAGGCCGCAATCCGCGAAGCTGCCATCCGGCTGGAGTTTGATTCAAGGCGTGATCGGGTTTCCCGACTTTTGGGGGTTCTGCAAACAATGCAGAACTCGCCCACACCCCTTCTTTTGATGCACCCTTCGGGGCCGGTTGGCACCGCGCGGTCTGGTATGATCCTTGCGGAAGTGACACCTGCAATTCAGGCGCAGGCAGAAGACCTCAGATATCAGCTAGAGGAACTTTCGCTGTTACGCGCCCTGCAGGAAAGCGCCGCAGACACATTGAATGAGGGGCTTCAAGGAGCGCAAAACGCGCGAACTGCGCTTTCGCAGGCGGTTTCAGACAGAACAGAGCTGCCGCGCCGCTTTACAGAAGACCCTGCACAATTGCAGAGCTTGCTAGAAGGAAGCGAAACACTTGAAGGGTTCGCTGGGGGCCTCGCATCTCTGCCAGAAAGTGACAAAGCAATCCCGATTCCTGATTTCGAACTTGGTCAGGGCAATCTTCCGCTACCCGTCTCGGGAACTTTGCTTCGGGGATACAACGAAGCCGATGCTGCAGGAATTCGCCGCCCCGGCTTTCTTATTGCGACATTACCTCTCTCTATCGTCACTGCTCCGTGGCCGGCCACAATCAGATATCGTGGACCGTTGCTTGACTACGGAAACGTGATGATACTTGAGCCGCATCAAGACTATCTAATGGTGTTTGCGGGCCTCGGGCGTGTTTATGGTGAAGTCGGAGAAGTGGTCTCAGCCGGTGCGCCTCTTGGGTTGATGGGCGGCAGTTCTGAAGGAATTGAAGCGTTTTTGCCAAATAGTGCTGATGGTGCTGGTGCTGACCGGACAGAAACGCTTTATATAGAGATAAGAAATGGGCAAAGCCCGGTGGACCCGTCAGGCTGGTTCAATCTGAACAAGGATTAGAATGCGATGAAGAAATTTGTGATGGCCGCAATTGGTGGCACCTTGGCCGGGGTTGTAGCGACCACCCAGATTGCCGGTCCTTTGATTGCACAAGAAACCACTCGTAACACCAACGTTTATGAACAGCTTGATCTGTTTGGCGATATTTTTGAACGTATCCGTGCGCAGTACGTCGAAGAGGTGGACGAAGCTGACTTGATCGAAGCCGCGATAAACGGAATGCTGTCTTCACTTGATCCGCATTCAAGTTATTTGCCGCCTGCTGATTTTGATGACATGCAGGTACAAACCCGTGGAGAATTTGGCGGCCTTGGGATCGAAGTGACCCAGGAAGAAGGCTTTGTCAAAGTCGTCTCGCCAATTGACGGAACACCTGCGGATGCCGCTGGAATGGAATCTGGTGATTTCATCACCCACGTAGATGGCGAAAGTCTGCTGGGTCTGACCCTTGATCAGGCTGTTGAAATGATGCGGGGTCCGGTTGGTTCTGAAATCATCATTACTGTCGTTCGTGAAGGAGCGGATGAACCGTTTGATGTTTCCATCATCCGCGACACGATCAAACTAACAGCAGTGCGCGCACGTACTGAAGGCGATACAGTTGTTCTTCGCGTCTCAACCTTCAATGACCAAACCTATAGCAACCTGAAAGACGGGCTCGAAAAAGAAATCGAAGCTGCGGGTGGGATCGATAATATCAACGGTGTGGTTGTTGATCTGCGAAACAACCCCGGCGGCCTGCTCAATCAGGCGATCCGGGTGTCTGATGCGTTCCTTGATGCAGGTGAGATCGTATCAACCCGCGGCCGTGCACCTGAAGACGGAGAACGGTTCAACGCCTCTGCGGGCGATCTGGCGCAGGGCAAGCCGATTGTCGTTCTGATTAACGGTGGGTCTGCTTCGGCTTCTGAAATTGTGGCCGGTGCGCTGCAAGATCACCGCCGTGCAATCGTGGTTGGCACAAAGAGCTTTGGGAAAGGGTCTGTCCAGACCGTTATGCCATTGCGCGGCGACGGTGCCATGCGCCTGACAACCGCGCGCTACTACACACCTTCAGGCCGTTCGATCCAGGCTTTGGGCGTAGAACCAAACGTTGTTGTTCCACAACCCCGCAGGCAGCCTGAAAATGACGAAGACGAAAGTGCAACACCGCGCACCCGTACAGAGGCGGACCTGCGTGGCAGCCTCGACAATGACTCGTTCACCGAAGAAGAACGCCGGTTGCTGGAAGAAGAGCGCGCGCGCGTTGAAGCCGCAGCTGAACTTCGTGAGGAGGATTTTCAACTGTCTTATGCAATCGACCTGCTGACAGGGCTTTCCGCTCTGGCATCTGCAACCGAATAAGGAAAAGGGGCCGGTTGTAAAGCCGGCCCTCCTTCTACCATCATGAAACCAGATGACATTTCTGCCCTTCCCTATCGCCCCTGTGTCGGAGTGATGCTCGTAAATTCTGCTGGCCTGATCTTCGCTGGCCAACGGATTGATAGCGAATTGCCAGCGTGGCAGATGCCTCAGGGTGGAATCGACGACGGTGAAGACCCGCGTGATGCGGCGATGCGTGAACTATGGGAAGAAACAGGTGTGACAACTGATCTGGTTTCCGTCAGGGCACAGACAGATGATTGGCTGACTTACGAACTGCCGCACAACATCGTACCCAGAATTTGGAAGGGACGGTTCAAAGGGCAAAAGCAATTATGGTTCCTGCTTCAATTCTTGGGTCAAGATGCCGACATCCAAATTGAAACCGACCATCCGGAGTTTTCAGAATGGCGCTGGATTGGCCCGGATGAAATGCTGGAAAGCATCGTGCCGTTTAAACGAGATTTGTACAGACAGGTGATTGATGCTTTTCGCAAACACCTGAACAGCGACCGTTAGTCAGCGACTTTTATGCGCTCTGCTAGCGCAATCGCCGCAGAATTTCGTATGATGCATAGCCATCCGGGATCATCCCGACCGAAGTCTGAAACCTTCTGATCGCGGCAATTGTACTTGGCCCGATAATGCCGTCAACACCGTCGGTGTTGAATCCGGCGGCGGTCAACATCCGCTGCATTTCCTGTTTCTCGGAAAACCGCAATGGCCTGTCGCCACGTGGCCAATCGGACCTTAGTGGCCCTGCCCCAGCAATCCGATCCGACAAGTGGCCAACGCCAATAACGTAGGCATCGGCTGTATTATACCGCTCTATCACGTGAAAATTCTGAAAGATCATAAAGGCGGCACCCTGCGCACCCGCAGGCAACAAGATAGAGGCACGCCCGTGTTCAGGTATTCGATTGCCGTTTGCATCCCTGATGCCCAGCGCCATCCATTCACGAACCGGTTTCTTTATCCTTTCACCCGTCAGGCCATAATTAAACCCGCGCGGAAGCTGTACCTCTACACCCCAAGGCTGGCCCTTGGTCCAACCAAACCGTGCGAGATAGGCCGCAGTAGACGCCAGAGCGTCAGCAGGATTGTCGGACCAGATATCGCGCTTACCGTCACCAGTAAAATCCTGCGCATAAGCAAGATAACTGGTTGGTATGAACTGCGTATGCCCCATGGCCCCCGCCCAGGAACCTGTCATCTGGTTCGGGCGGACATCACCGGACTGAATGATTTTCAACGCCGCAATCAGCTGAGATTCAAAGAACCGCCCACGCCGCCCATCAAAGGCAAGCGTCGCCAACGATTCGATCAGCGGCTCACTGCCGCGATACTCTCCATACGCGCTTTCCAAACCCCAAATCGCAGCGACGACCTCTTTTTCAACGCCGTATCGCGCCTCAATCTGTTCAAGTAAGCGGCGATGCTGGCGCACGGCAGCGCGCCCGTTACTTACACGTGTATCAGAGGCTGCACTATCCAGATATTCCCAAATTTGTTTGGTGAATTCAGATTGATTGCGGTCTTTCTGGATCACTCCGGTATTGTACTGCACACCCCGGAAAGCGGCATCAAACGTCTGGGACGTGATACCTGCCGCTACCGCGCGAGACCGAAAACTTCTGATCCAGCGTTGAAACCCTGCATTGCCGACTGCGGGTTGCACCTGAACACTCTCTTCTCTCTGAGGGCGTGCGGCAGGGCGCGGAAGCACGATCACACCTGACGTTGCGACTGTTGCGACAACAGTTTCACCTGCAACAACAGGCCGCTCGACGGGCCGCTTTGAAACCTCGACAGCTAGGCCAGATGCCCCAGCCACTACGGCTGGCAACAAGCCCGCAACAAACCCGAAGATCATTACCCAATTGCGCAATTTCACACCTGTATGTTTTTGTTCTTTTACTAAGTGTACCCTGTCTGAAACCCATCGAAAAGCGCCCTGATAAAAACGCGCAGGCTTTCGCCGGAACTAGCCACGCCGTTTGCGCGCAACTTTCTTTTTTACCTTGGCTGATTTCTTCTGTGACCGGTTCGTTGCACGTCCCTTGTAGCTGCCACGGCCCCCGGTCTGGCCCTTTGGCAAGGCCTTGCCCGCCACTTCGACCAATTCCAGCAGCAAGCCGCCTGTTACCGGTGCGGCCTCTGACAGCCGAACCAGCACGCGCGTACCAATTCCAAGCTTGAGGCCGGAATGTTCACCCGTCAAGGTCTGCTCTTCGGCATCGAAATGGAAAAACTCTCGTCCGAGCGTTCGCACAGGAATGAGCCCGTCTGCCCCCGTTTCATCCAGACGCACAAAGGCACCAAACCGTGCGATTCCCGAGATACGGCCGGGAAACTCTGTTCCGACACGCTCTGATAGATACGCCGCTAAATAGCGGTCTGTGGTGTCCCGTTCCGCCATCATACTGCGGCGTTCGGTTTCTGAAATATGCGTACCTGTTTCGGCGAGATTTTGCACGTCAGCATCGGTGAGCCCGTCATCACCCCAACCATGCGCCCTGATAATTGCGCGGTGAACAACGAGGTCCGCGTACCGCCGGATAGGTGAGGTGAAATGCGCATACGCGCGTAACGCCAAACCAAAATGCCCAAAGTTTTCAGGTGCGTAATAGGCCTGTGTCATAGATCGCAGAGTGGCCATATTGATCAGTTCATCCTGATCGGTGCCTTCTGCTTCCTTCAACAATCGGTTCAAATGCGCTGTTTTCAATACCTGTCCCTTGGCGAGGGTCAGGCCAGAGGCCTGTGCGACTTCGCGCAGACTATCTAGCTTTTCAGGGCTCGGTTCTTCATGCACCCGGAAAATCAGGGGCTGGCGTTTTTTGATCAGCTCTTCGGCAGCAGCCACATTCGCAAGCACCATGAATTCTTCGATCAGGCGATGTGCGTCCAACCGATCATAGAAACTGACGGAGGTGACTTTGCCATCGTCACTTATAACAACGCGACGTTCCGGCAAATCGAGGTCAAGCGGTTGGCGTTCCGCGCGCGCTCTTTTCGTCGCTTCATAGGCAGCGTAAAGCGGCTTTAGAACCGGTTCCACCAAAGCTACGGTTTTCTCGTTTGCGTCACCATCAATCGCGGCCTGCACTTCCTGATAGTGAAGCGATGCCACAGATTTCATGAGACCCCGTGTAAACCGGTGGCTGATCTTGTGGCCGCTCGAATCTAAAACCATGCGCACGGCCATACAGGCGCGCGGCACGTATTCATGCAAACTACATAGATCGCCAGAAAGGTGATCGGGCAGCATAGGCACCACACGATCCGGGAAGTAGGTTGAATTGCCGCGTTTACGGGCCTCGCGGTCTAATGCCGAACCGGGCGTCACATAGTGGGCAACGTCAGCGATTGCCACCCAGACGACATGGCCACCTTTGTTCTTTGGGTCGTCATCCGCGTGCGCATAACAGGCATCATCACGGTCGCGCGCGTCGGTCGGGTCAATCGTGATCAGGGGAAGATCACGCAGGTCCTCACGATTACCGAGCGGCACAGGTTTCGCATTGTCTGACTCTGCAACGACATCATCAGGGAAATCGTCGGGAATACCATGCTGGTGAATAGCGATCAGCGAAACAGCCTTTGGTGCTGTCGGATCCCCCAGACGGCTTATGATACGCGCTGAAGGAAGACCCATCCGGTTCTTTGGCCCGGCCTGTTCAGCCTCGACCAGTTCGCCATCTTTCGCGCTAAGGCTTGCGCCTGGCGCGACACGCCATTCCTTGTCACTGCCTTTCTCGATTGGCAGAACGCGTCCGCCTTCAGCCCCTTTTCTGAAAACGCCCAATATCCGGTGCGGGTTCGTTCCGATCCTGCGGATCAGCCGCGCTTCGTACTGATGCGCTTCTCCGCTTACTTCGCTTAGACGTGCTAATATTCTGTCGCCTTCACCTAAAGCAGGGTCAGACTCACGCGCAACGAACAAAACCTTTGGTTCGGGGCTATCGCTGATCCACTCAAGTGGACGCGCGTATAGGTCACCGTCCTCAGAAGGGGCCATTATCTGTAAAACAGAAACTGGCGGCAGCCTATCCGGATCACGATAAGAGTGTTTTCTTTTCTGAAGGTGCCCTTCGGACTCCAACTCTTTCAGTAAACGCTTCAGATCAATGCGCGCAGCACCCTTGATGCCAAAAGCACGGGCGATATCACGTTTATTGGTTTTGGTCGGGTTATCGGAAATCCATGCAAGAATTTCGTCTTTTGTCGGTATGCGCATCATGAAACCCGATTAACACGCCGCTGCTGCGACGTCATTGCAAATCGGTCTGTTACAGATCGCCTCTTTTGGCTTTTCGTTCCGGGCTCAATTCGACCGGCGCTTCACCAGATCGGCAATAGTGTCCACGTCCTGCATTTCATCAACCAATGCGATCCGTGCGCACCCAAGTGTTTCACATGTGTCAGACAAGGTATTTTCGCCAGACCAGCGCACGCCGTGGAAAAGCGTTGTTGGCACGGGACCAACACGCTTTAACCCAACCAGCCAATACCCCCCATCCATTGCAGGGCCAAAAACCGCGTCATGATTTCCGAGGGCACGAAATGCTTTGTTTATGTGTTGACGCGTCACACCCGGAATGTCGGCGCCGATAATGATAACCGGGCCATTTGGCATCATATGAAAAATGCGACCCATCCGGTCGCCAAGGTCGCCCGTCCCTTGCGGGATGCGTGGCAGATGCGTTGGCCAGACGCGGCTTGTCAAACCATCGGTATCTGGCGCGACCGAAAGTACAACATCCCAACGCGGATCTGTTACATCGCGAAGCAATCGCCGCACCTGATGGCGAAACCACCATGCAGCAGTTGTCATGCCAAGATCGCGACCCAGCCGTGTTTTAACCCGACCGGGGCGCGGTTCTTTCACCATCACCACCAGTTGTTGACGGTATCTAGGCGAAATAGTCACGCAGGATCCGCCCGTAGATCGCTTTCAGTTGCGGTATCTGTTCAACTTCAACCCGTTCATCAACCTGATGCATTGTTTTGCCAACAAGCCCGAACTCCACCACCGGGCAATGGTCTTTGACAAACCGCGCATCCGAGGTTCCACCCGACGTTGACGCGATTGGCCGCACACCACATTCCGCTTCGACCGCTGTTGCGATCAGTTCTGACAGCGGGCCGGGCGGTGTTAAGAAGCTTTCCCCGGAAACCTGCGTTTCCATCTTGATATCGACGCCCGTCTGTTGGGTTACGACCGCTGCTTCCTTTGCCAGCCATTCGATCAGACTTTCGGAGGAATGCGCGTCGTTAAACCGAATGTTCACGGTTGCCTTGCATTCAGCAGGAATAACGTTGTTTGCCGGATTGCCCGTATCAATCGTTGTAACGGCAAGTGTGGATGCATCAAAATGACCGGTGCCTGTATCGAGTTCATGGCCTGCCAACCGATCGATCAACCGTGCCATGGCGGGAAGCGGGTTCAGGGCGCGATGTGGATAAGCTGAATGACCCTGAACACCTTTCGCAGTAAAATAGGCGGTCATGGAACCACGTCGCCCGATTTTCATCATCTCGCCCATGTGGTTCGGGCAGGTCGGCTCGCCCACCAGACAAGCGCTCATCGCTTCGCCGTTCGCTTTCATCCAGTCAAGAAGTGCAACCGTGCCATCGACAGCATCGCCTTCTTCGTCGCCAGTTATGGCCAATACAACCGAACCATCCGGTGGCGTCTGCGTAACAAATTCAATTGCAGCGGCAGCAAATGCTGCGACGCCCGATTTCATATCAGTTGCGCCGCGCCCCCACAAAAATCCATCTTTTTCCTCGCCACCAAAGGGATCGACTGTCCAAGCGGCTTCATCGCCAACCGGCACGACATCGGTATGGCCATTGAACCCGAAGGTCTTCGGATGACCCTTTTCACCCCAACGTGCGAAGAGGTTTACTACTTCTCCGCGATCAACTCGGGCGCAATAAAAACCTGCGCGCGATAAATACGTTTCCAAAAGTGCGAGTGCACCCCCATCAGCAGGGGTAACCGAAGGGCACCGGATTAGATCCGTACAAAGTTCGACAACATCAATATCTTGGGTCACCTTACCCCTCCTTTATACCACCGATAGACATTTCCTTCTGACGAGGCAATGTCAACCGCCGACAATACTGTTGCCCCAGAGAGACACGCAAATTTGCGGAAACTACAACCAAGGCATTCTTTTGTTAACAATCGGGCAAACACTTGATTTAGTGCAAAATAATAACAGACCCGAGGCAGGGCAAACTTAGGACCAAAAAATAAAAAACGGTCCGATCGAGCGGTAAGAGACTAATATCGATGATGGCTGGGCTATGCCCGGCTATATGTTTGCGTTGCCTCCTTGCAGGGCCGGGGGCAGACATGGTTACAGCATCGGAACTTCCGATCAACACCAAAGCTAACGCCGTTAGCATGGCAAATACGATATTTGGCGACGGTGTTACTGTTGTCGGCGCAAGTTACTCAGGCGACAAGAACTCATCCGGTACTTACGCAGACGGGGACAATACCTCTCCGGGCGTCACGCCAGGCGACACGGGCGTTATCCTGTCAACTGGACGTGCTAAGGATTTCACCAATTCATCGGGGCAATCCAACCAATCGAGCAGTACATCCACCGACACCAAGGGTGTGAACAACGATTCAGACTTTAACACGCTTGCCGGCACCAGAACCTACGACGCGTCAATGCTGGATGTCGACTTCATTCCGGACAGCAACATTTTGACAATGCAGTTTGTGTTCTCGTCTGATGAATACCCGGAGTACACAAATTCAATTTATAACGACGCGGTAGGTGTTTGGGTAAACGGCAACCCGGTTCAACTGGCTATTGGTTCTGGTCAAACGAACGTTGGAAACGTCAACGACACCAACAATGTAAATCTCTACAACGATAACACGTCTGATGCGTTCAACACGGAAATGGACGGCTTTACTGTCACAATGACGCTCAAGATGGTTGTTGTACCCGGCCAGTTAAACTCGATCCGGATCGGCATCGCAGACGTCGGGGATTCAAACTACGATTCAAACCTGCTTATAGCAGGCAATAGTATTCAGACTGCGCTTATCGCAACGGATGATACTGTTGATATTGGAATAAGCGGCACCAAAACACTTGACGTTCTCGGGAATGATACCGGCCCAAACGGAAGCTCGTTAACCGTTACACATATCAATGGAAACGCAGTCAACGCGGGCGATACCGTGACACTGGCGACCGGGCAGCAGGTTTCTCTGAATGCGGATGGAACGTTTTCCATTACAACAGACGCCGACGAGGAAAGTGTCAACTTTACTTACACCGTTGCAAATGGCGGTGGAAATGGGATTTCTGATACCGCATTTGTGACCGTCAACACGATACCGTGTTTTGTGGCTGGCACCATGATCCTTACGCCTGACGGTGAAGTGCCTGTTGAAACGCTTGAGCCCGGCAATCTGGTTATCACCCATGACGACGGCCCCCAGCCCGTGCGATGGATAGGCCAGCGACGTGTTCCAGCCAAAGACAATCTTGCGCCGATATGCATCAAGGCAAATACGTTTGGCTCGCATCGCGAACTTTTGGTGTCGCCGCAGCACCGGATTTTGATCAGCGACAGTCTTGCAGAACTGCTGTTCGGAGAAGCCGAAGTTTTGATCGCCGCTAAAGACCTCGTCAACGACTACACGGTACGTTCGCAAGAAGGCGGTATGGTTGACTATGTGCATATCCTGTTTGACCGCCATCAGGTCGTGTTCTCAGAAGGCCTGGCAACCGAGAGCTTTCTGCCCGGCCCTCAGACAACACGCAGCTTTGAACGGGAATGTGTTGAAGAGATATGTTCAATTTTTCCTGAACTTAATCCGGATACCGGCCTTGGATACAGCCCGGCCGCGCGCCGGACGCTGCGTGCCTATGAAGCTCGGGTCTTGATTGCAAGGAGCGTTGCAGCGTAACAGGGGCGAAGACAAGAAAGAAAACCCTTGCTTACCTGTCAGACGCAACAGCCAAAACTGTGCATTTGCGCCGATGCCGGACACCTGCAATGGGGCGAGCTGAAAAGAGTGTGATAATCCAAGATGACCTGGCTGGCGCTTTGCGATTTTTCTAACTCTTTTTTTTCTCCTCTTGGGATATCACATCCGTCGGCAGTAGGCGGTTCCAAACCATCTGACGAGCAGCTTTTGGCAAAGGGTAGCCTTGTCATCGAAATTTCCACACTTGAAGAAAATTCAAACGCATTGGAACTGATAAATTATTATTCGGTTTCCGATTGGGGAACGCAGCTAAAAATCAGCCTTACACAGAACGACGCTGTCATTTTACGACATATTCAGGGGTCACGTCAGATTACGTTGGAAACGGGGGAGGGCGCGCTTGTTCGCGCGCAACCCTCCAAGATCATTTTCTCCTGGGATGCCCCGCAACGCTGGGGGCAACTAACGATTGAAAACCTTGATGACGGGTCTGTGCATACCAAAGACGTGTCGGATCCGTTGCCAGTTCCTGTCGTTGACGTCCATCACATGACGATGTCACCCGAAAGCACGCGTGCTGTTTCAGAAGTTCTGTTTTTTACGTTTTCAGACCAGATTGAAGAGCATGGCCTTATCCCCGGAATTGTCGCGTCTTCACCGCTAGAAACGCCAAATGGGCCAGAGCTTGTGCAAAACCTGCGCGTGGGTGATTTAGTTTCAACACTGGACAGTGGTCCTCAGCCTATACGCTGCCTTATGGTGCGTGATGTTCCGGCGCATGGTCACTATCAGCCTTTGCGGCTTCGCGCTCCGTATTTCGAGCTAAACCAAGATATCATGGTTGCGCGGAATTTGCGTCTTTTGGTCGAAGGTGACATGGTCGAGTATCTTTTCGGAGAAGAAGAGGTCCTGATCAATGCACAGCATTTGCAAGACACCTATTCCGTTTTACCCGAAACGCGATTGAAAACTATTCGCTACTATCAGTTACTGTTTGACCGACCAGAGATTTTGAACGTGGCGGGAAGTAGTGTTGAAAGCCTGTTCAGGCCACAGCCATCTGGCGAAGAATTTACAGATGGATTACCGGTTCACACCGAACCATCGCGACCAGTTTTACGCCCCTTCGAGGCCTACACGTTAAAATCCATGCGCGCTGGCTAGGTGATCGGAACCCGCCGCTCAGGAATCATAGAACGGTGTCATCTGCGCAACGATTACGGAGTTTTCAACAAGCGCACGGTTCATCAGGTCTTTTTCCTCGCCCCCGATATCGTGACCTTCAGCAAGCCGTTCCTCAAGTGTGCCGTACCCTGAAACATCCAGTGGAGCCATCTCTGCCTGTTTGAGGATCGCGACTGTTTCACGCACCGCCTCTGCTTCATCAACGCCGGACGCATAGATCATCAGCGCAGCACCAGTCGCATTATTAGGCAGGCCGTCTCCATTGGATCGGCCGACCTCGACCAGCAGGGTATAGACCTGCTGGCGAGATTTTTTCTTAGGCTTATCAGCTACTTTCTCAGTCACGAAGCAACTCATTGATAGAGGTTTTTGACCGTGTCTGTGCGTCTACCTTTTTCACGATAACAACACAGTATAGGTTGACGCCATTCTTTGATGGCATCGATCCCGAAACAACGACAGAGCCGGCAGGAACTTCGCCATAAGTTACCGCGCCAGTTTCACGGTCGACGATCTTGGTGGACTGGCCAATGTAAACGCCCATCCCAAGAACAGATCCTTCGCGAACGATACAGCCCTCCACCACTTCAGACCGTGCGCCGATGAAACAGTTGTCCTCAATAATTGTCGGGCCTGCCTGCATCGGCTCAAGAACGCCACCAATGCCAACACCGCCGGAAAGGTGCACGTTTTTGCCGATCTGTGCGCAGCTTCCGACACTGGCCCATGTGTCAACCATTGTGCCTTCATCGACATAGGCTCCAAGGTTCACGAACGATGGCATCAAGACCACACCGGGTGCGATAAATGCGGATTTGCGGGCGATACTGCCAGGCACTGCGCGAAAACCTGCGGCACGCCACTGGTTTTCACCCCAGCCGTTGAATTTACTGTCAACCTTGTCCCACCAGCCGGATCCTTGCGGCCCACCTGCGTGTGGCTCCATATCCTTTATGCGAAACCCAAGCAGCACCGCTTTCTTTGCCCATTGGTTGACGTGCCAGTCCCCGTTGTCACGGCGTTCCGCCACGCGCAGCTTACCGCTGTCGAGCGCATTCAACGTGTCTTCAATCGACTCGCGGGCTTCGCCAGTCGTTGACGGAGTGATAGTATCACGCGCCTCCCAGGCGGCTTCGATGGCAGTCTCTAGCTGTTCATTCGACATCGGGCGTATCCAATTCGTGTATGGCCTCGGTTGGGCGAAGCCTATAGACCAAAAGAGAGTAACCGCGCAATGCAGGACAGTAAGTAAATAAGGAACGCGCATATGAAAGATGATAGCCGTCGGCATCCGTTTCGCCATTCTCACGAGGACATGAAAACCGCCCGCGAGATTCCGGACACCCCACAAACCCGCTCGCCGTCTTATCGACTGGCCTTTGCGGATGAGGAATTTCTTTGCCGGGACGAATTGCGGCCCGTCCGGTTGCAACTGGAACTGCTAAAGCCAGAGATGCTTCTGGATGAGCATGGCATTCAAAGCACAATTGTTCTTTTTGGCGGTGCGCGCATACCCGAACCTTCAAAAAAAGATTCAGCGCGTACAGAGACACTGGCCGATCTGTCAAAATACTACGACGAGGCGCGTGAATTTTCCCGACTGATGACAATAAAATCCCAAAAAAGCGGCGGCCGCGAAGATGTCATCGCAACGGGTGGCGGCCCTGGCGTCATGGAGGCTGGAAATCGCGGGGCGGCTGACGTGGGCGGACATTCAATTGGCCTCAACATTGTACTGCCCCATGAACAAGCACCCAATGAATATGTGACTCCCGGTCTATGCTTCAACTTCCACTACTTTGGCATTCGTAAAATGCACTTCCTGATGCGCGCCAAGGCGGTTGCTGTCTTCCCCGGCGGTTTTGGAACGCTGGACGAAATGTTTGAAAGCCTGACCCTTATACAAACGGGTCGGATGAAAGCTGTACCCTTCCTACTGTTTGGTGAATCGTTCTGGCGTAAAATCATCAACTGGGAGGCGCTATCCGAGGCGGGCACAATTTCGGCAGAGGATTTAAAGCTGTTTCAATTCGTCGATACGGCGCAACAGGCCGTGGATATTATTGAAAACTGGCCAGAGAACCATTCACCTACAATTCTGGAGTAAGGCTTAGTGGCCGACCACGGGTGTGTCGAGGCAAACATGCCGCGAACATTCCATTTCAAGCGTGCTATGGTCGATCTTTAGGTCGGCCAAAACAGTGCGGATGCGGGTTTTGATCGCATCCGCATCACTCCAGCGTCCTTCACCAATGACAACATGCGCCTGAAGGGCGGCTTTCTTTTCTTCCAATTGCCAAAGATGCACGTGATGCACGCCTGTAACCCCGTCTATATTTTTCATAGCTTTAAGCACGTCATCCATCTTGACCGAAGGCGGACGGCCCAGCATCAGGACGCGGATCACATCACCAATTTCGACTCCGGCATGCCAAAGGATATAGGCCGCGATCATCAGGGTTACGATCGGATCAACAATTGTCCAATCGTAAAGTATGATCAGCGTTCCCGCGACAATCACCGCGACAGAGCCCAGCGCATCCGCGAGATTATGCAAAAAGGCGGCGCGAATGTTCATGCTGTCCTTGGACATCGTGTACGTCAGCGCTGCCGTCACAAGGTCAACTGACAGTGCAACTGCAGCGATTATGACAACGATCCAGCCGTCAATTCCGACGGGCTCAAAGAACCGCATCACCCCTTCGTAGATCAGATAAATCCCGATCACGATCAGCGTGGTGTAGTTGATAAGTGCAGCGACTGTTTCAACCCGGGCATAGCCAAAGGTCATGTCGCTGTCTGCTGGGCGTCTGGCAATTTTCCGGGCACCAAATGCAATCACCAGCGACACAGCATCGCTGAGATTATGAATCGCATCTGCGATCAGCGCGAGCGAACCTGACAGCAAGCCGCCGACGATTTGAACAAAGGTCAGACCAAAGTTGACCAGAACAGCCAGTGCGACACGCCGGTCACCTGCATCAGGGTCTATGTGGGCGTGACCATGGTGGCCGTGATGGTCATGCGGCATTCGTCACTTCCCAGGCCCGGCTTCAGCTTCGATCTGTTTACGGCTTTTGCGTTCGCGTTCTGTTGCCGATTTCAACTGGCCACAGGCGGCCATGATATCTTCGCCCCGTGGTTTACGCACTGGCGAGGCATAGCCAGCATTATGAACGATATCGGCAAAGGCGCGAATGCGGTTGTTGCTTGAACGCTCGTACGGCGCACCTGGCCATTCGTTGAACGGGATCAGGTTGATCTTGGCCGGGATACCCTTGATCAGTTCCATCAGCCGATGCGCGTCTTCGTCGCTGTCGTTTACACCCTTGAGCATCACGTATTCAAAGGTGATGCGTTCTGAATTAGACGCCTTGGGATACGCACGCAGCGCATCAAGCAAGGCCTGCAGATTCCAGCGTTTGTTGATTGGAACCAGCTTGTCACGCACCTCATCTGTCGTGGCGTGAAAGGATATTGCCAGAAGGCAGCCAATCTCTTCAGCGGTACGTGCAATTTCCGGCACGACACCTGAGGTCGACAATGTGATGCGCCGACGCGAAAGCGATATACCTTCAGGGTCCATCGCGATCTTCATCGCGTCGCGAACATTTTCAAAATTGTAAAGCGGCTCCCCCATGCCCATCAGTACGATGTTGGACAACAGCCGTGCTTCCGGTGGGTTTGGTTTTCCGAGTTCAGGCCATTCGCCCAGATCATCCCGTGCTACCATCACTTGCCCGATTATTTCTGCCGCCGTCAGATTTCGCACAAGTTTCTGAGTACCCGTGTGGCAAAACGAGCAGGTTAAAGTGCACCCAACCTGAGAGGACACGCAGAGCGTTCCGCGACTTTCTTCGGGGATATAAACGATTTCCACTTCGTGTCCGCCGGCGATCCGCACCAGATACTTGCGAGTCCCATCTTCGCTGACTTGCCGGGTAACCACCTCTGGAACATCAATCACAAAATGCTCTTCCAGCAACGCGCGGTAGTCTTTGCTGAGGTTGGACATCAGATCAAAGCGGCGCACACCCTTTTGATAGAGCCACTGCCAAACCTGCCCAGCCCGCATCTTGGCCTGTTTGTCGGGCGTCCCAGCCGCAATCAACGCAGCGCGCAACGCATCGCGTGTAAGGCCGACAAGATTGGTCTTGCCACCTTCAGGTTGCTTGCGCGGGATGGTCAGAACATCCTGCGTTATAGGGGTATTGGCCGACATGGCGCATTCTCCAGAGACTCGGACGCGCGTTCTACACCAATTCAGAGAAGATGAGAACCACCATAGCCAGTGTCAGCAAACCTGCCGACGCCCTGCCAGTCAGAAGAATGCAGGACTGCGTGTGTCTCAAAAGACTTCAGACAATAGGAATGGACCGGGCCAATTGAAATCGGGTTGGTAAACAGCTCTGGGAAAAGTGAACGGAGTTCTTCCTGCGCTTCTTTGGCGAAACCGGACGCGGCGGCGACACTTGGGTGAAAGCTTTCCGTCAGTGCGCCTTCCGACCAGACAAGTTCGTGTTCTTCAAACAGGATATGAAAATATTCGGGCTGACGGAGATGCGTACAAACGCGAATTCCGTTTGTTCCAACCAGATGCCGCGCCGGAACCAGCACATCTGAAGAGAAAAACATCAGGTTGAAAACAGGTGCGCGCAGCAAAACCCGATGACTTGGCGACACAATAAGATCGCGTTCAGGCGTTTCTTTTCCAAGGCTTCCTTTTGGGATGAGAATGGGTAACAGATGACGGTCGCGTGAGCCCTGAATATCCAGTTTTCGCGACGCCACCCATTCTATCGCCGCAAAATCACCTTCTGCGGTCAGGACTTTATCTCCGACGCACAGATCTTCTATAGGGCAAAGACCTTTGTCAGTTTCGATCAAGGTCCCCTTCAGAAAACAGGGAACAACGCCGGGGTCGGGCGGGGTCTGGTCCGAAAAATTGACCCCATCAATCGAAACAAGTGACGCATTCTGTGAGCTTGATTCTCCGATCTGGGTTGAACTGCTACCAGACGCGGGGCCTTCGGATGCATCCACCACCCTAGCGAAAGAAACGAACGATGTGACCGTTCCGTCAACAACCAGCGCAACAGCACCATTTTTGTTGATAGCGGCATCAACGACATAGATGTCATCACCCGCTATCGTACCGACAACCGAGCCGAGATCATTTGTCGATCTTATCGTTCCGTTCGAATTGTAGATAACGATCTGAACACCAGAAGAATCAGCACCCTCATCCAGAACCACTTCGACAAAATCCTGCGCACCAGGGCCCAGATATTTGATTTCTGAAAGAAAAGGTGCAGGCATTTTCAGTCTCGCCCTTCACACGTCGGGAACATATTCCACAAACTTGGCGTGCGAAGGAAACTAATCATGCCACACCTAAATACATCTTAACTGCCACAACGATTTTCGGCTTCGTCAAGTGCTGCAGTAAAGCCCAGCAAAGAAAACGTATCACGTGTAACCGTTCCACGTGCGGAACGCCCGGTCACGACTGCTTGCGCACCACGTTTCATTGCAGTTATGATTTTTGCGTCATCGGCACTTGAGGCTGGCCATGCGTTTTCACCCGTTGTGAAAAGCTCAAAACCGCTATCCCCAATTTGAAGCTGAACGGTTGAGCCTCCTGCAAACGGATAACCACCGGTAAAGGAAACTTCACCATTCACGTTTGACCCCGGACGATATGAGACAAAAAGCAATATCTCACTGCGCCGGACGGCGACCACCCTGTTGTCCTTGGTATTTACGGTTTCTTTCGGGCTCGAAACGGCCCAGCATTCTGTCGGGTTATCCTCGACAAAAACGCTCCAATCGGTGCTCGCTGCGACACGGTTATCTGATGTTTCCTGTGCAAAGACGCCTGTCGCTGCCAGTGCAAAAATCGCACCGCCCAATCCACGTGCTAAAAGTGATTTCATGGTTCTCACAGTCTCCAACTGTATGTGCCTCAGATGAGCCTAGCCAAATTAGCCCTTTCCGGACCTTATTTATTCATCAGGCTGTTTACTATTCGATGCGATCACATTAGCGCATAACTGCTTATATTTAAAAGCCCTGTTAGCGGAAAATTGCGCAGGAGCCGTTGGGAGGAGCTAGAATGACCGATCCGGTAACCTTAGTAGAAGTATGGCGTGGCCCTTTTCTGGAATCCACGCACCGTGGTCATGCTGTAATTTGCGATTCCTCTGGCGATATTGTTCAGGCGTGGGGCAACCCTGACCGGGTGATCTTGCCACGGTCTTCCTGCAAGATGGTGCAGGCGCTTCCCCTGATCGAAAGCGGCGCGGCGGCGGCGGCGGAGCTGACCACAGAACAGCTTGCACTTTCTTGCGCATCCCATCAGGGCGCCCTCATTCATACAAGCAGGGTTTCTGCATGGCTGTCCGATCTTGGGCTTGGTGAAGGTGATCTGCGTTGTGGCCCGCAAGAGCCGGACGATACAGAAGCGCGTAACGTGTTGATACGGGCGTATGAAGAGCCATGCCAACTGCACAACAACTGCTCGGGCAAGCACGCAGGCTTCCTTACGCTAGCCAAGCATCTGAACGCGGGTTCCGAATATATTGAGCCTGACCACCCGGTACAGAAGGCAGTCAAAGAAGCCTTTGAAGAGGTCACCGGACAGGAAACACCCGGCTACGGTATTGACGGCTGTTCCGCCCCGAACTTTGCGACAACCGTTCACGGGCTGGCGCGGGCAATGTCGTTTTTTGCGTCCTGTTCCGACGATGGCGCATCTGTGCGTGAACGCGCGGCAGCGCAATTGGTACAAGCAATGGCCACCTATCCAGAACTTGTTGCGGGAGAAGGCCGTGCCTGCACCGAAATGATGCGGGCAATGGATGGCAAGGTCGCAATCAAAACCGGCGCGGATGGTGTTTTCGTCGCAATTATTCCGGAGAAGAAGCTTGGTGTCGCAGTCAAAATCGTCGACGGTGGGACCCGTGGTTCAGAATGCGCTATTGCTGCGATCTTGACGAAATTAGGTGTGTTAGACCCTGATCACCCTGCCACATTGAAGCGGATGAATGGCCCAATGTTAAATCGGCGCGGTATCGAAGTCGGCTCTGTACGGCCTTCGGCGGCGTTGCTCTGAGGCCAAAGTGATTTGCGCTTACACAGCGTATTCAGTTCACAAATTCATCGCGGGAATAGCCTTGGATAAACAATAGTGCGGTAAGGTCACCGTGATTGATGCGAATGTCGCATTCGGCGGCCACAATGGGCTTTGCGTGGAGCGCAACGCCTGCTCCGGCTAGCCCCAGCATTCCAAGGTCGTTCGCGCCATCGCCAACGGCCATCACATCTTCTGCGTTCAGGCCAAGGTGCGTTGAAATCTCTTTCAACGCTGATACTTTTGCTTCGCGGCCAAGAATTGGAACCCCAACCTCTCCGGTTAGCTTTCCGTTCGAAACGAGCAGTGTATTCGCCCGGTTTTCGTCGAATCCCAGCGTTGCAGCAACGCGCGCGGTGAAAGCCGTAAAACCGCCAGATACTAAAGCGGCATGTGCACCATTCGCTTTCATTGTCGCAACCACTGCCTTGCCACCCGGCATATAGGTGATCCGGTTTGCAAGAACTTTTTCTATTACCTTTGCGTCTAAACCCTTTAGTAAACCAACCCGTTCACGCAACGCATCTTCGAAATCCAGTTCGCCATTCATGGCCCGTGCGGTTATATCTGCCACCCGTTCGCCGACGCCCGCTTCCGCGGCCAGTTCATCCACGCATTCCTGTTGAATCATGGTGCTGTCCATATCCGCCAGAAGCATTTTTTTCTTACGGTTCTCAACGGGTTGAACCACAAGATCGACACCCAGTTTTTGCATCTCGCCCCAGACATCCCAACGGTTTCCCGGCACCGTCGCAATGGCAAATTCTGCGGCAACATCTGGGGAAAGCCACTGTGCATCCCCCCCGCCCCAGGCATTGCGTAATGCATCGACCGTTGCAGGTTCCAGCACAGGGTTTTTGGGGTTGGTCAGAAGAGTGGCAATGAACATAGACAGGTTTCCGATAGTGGACGTTTGGGACGTTTTTTGCAGCTCAAGCGGCGCAATATCGCCTTTTTGTGACTTGCGCCAGCCCGTTTCCGCCCGTATGTCCGGCGGTGGGACACCCTTCCCCAACGAAGGGCGAATATCTGAGAGGATATCCAACAATGGATACGAAACAACCGGCAACGCGGCCGGCTAACCCGCGTTTTTCTTCTGGCCCTTGCGCCAAACCCCCCACATGGACTCCTGCCAAGCTTGCTGACGCGCCTTTGGGCCGTTCGCACCGGGCTGCTATTGGCAAAGACAAGCTGAAAGCCGCGATCGAAACAACGCGCGAGGTGCTTGGTATTCCGGCTGACTACCGTATTGGCATTGTGCCTGCGTCCGATACCGGCGCGATGGAAATTGCGATGTGGTCGTTGCTAGGTGCCCGTCCAGTTGAAATGCTGGCGTGGGAAAGTTTTGGCTCCGGATGGGTTACAGATGTTGTTAAACAACTGAAACTCAACGCAAATATTCGCACGGCTGACTATGGCCAGCTCCCTGATCTCGCGGCGACAGACTTCACCCGCGATGTGGTTTTCACATGGAACGGCACCACATCCGGCGTGCGTGTTCCGAATGGTGATTTCATTCCGGCGGACCGTACGGGCCTGACAATCTGCGATGCGACTTCGGCTGCATTTGCGCAGGATTTGCCTTGGGACAAGCTCGACGTCACAACATACAGCTGGCAGAAAGTGCTTGGTGGTGAAGCGGCGCATGGGATGCTTATCCTTAGCCCACGCGCGGTTGAACGGCTCGAAACTTACACACCGGCATGGCCTCTGCCCAAGATTTTCCGTCTGACCAAAGCTGGCAAGCTGATCGAAGGTATCTTTCAGGGCGCAACCATCAACACCCCCTCGATGCTGTGCGTTGAGGACTATTTGTTCGCGCTTGAATGGGCAAAATCGGTTGGTGGCCTAAAGGGTCTGATTGCCCGCGCAGACGCGAATTCCGCTGCAATAGAGACGTTTGTGGCTGATCATGACTGGATTGATTTCCTGGCGGAAGTACCGGCGACACGGTCTAACACCTCTGTCTGCCTGAAGTTTGCAGATACCCGTATCAAAGACGGTGCAAGTTTTGCCAAGGCCATAGCAAAGCGGCTGGAAAGCGAAGGTGTGGCTTATGACATTGGCGCTTACCGCGATGCCCCTGCGGGTTTGCGGATCTGGTGCGGTGCGACGGTTGAAACCTCTGATATCGAAGCGATGTTGCCGTGGCTTAACTGGGCGTTCAACGCTGAAATCGCCGCGCTGTCTGAGGCGGCCTAAACGGCAGGAACTTGCAACTCTTTAAAGGTTTGCAAGCCCCGGATTTTAAAGTTTTACAATATTCAGGAGAGCCCAATGGCCCCCAAAGTACTCGTCTCTGACAAGCTCAGTGAAACCGCAGTTCAGATTTTCCGTGATCGCGGGATCGATGTGGATTTTGAACCCAACCTCGGCAAAGACAAAGACCGCCTGCTGGACGTTATTGGCAAATACGATGGTCTTGCTATCCGGTCCGCCACCAAGGCGACGGAAAAGCTGATCAATGCTGCAACCAACCTGAAGGTGATCGGTCGCGCGGGAATCGGCGTTGACAACGTCGATCTGAATGCCGCGTCCAAAAAAGGTGTGATCGTGATGAACACACCGTTTGGCAATTCAATCACCACCGCAGAACACGCTATTTCGATGATGATGGCCGTCGCCCGGCAAATTCCCGAGGCCAGCGCCTCTACCCATGCCGGAAAATGGGAAAAATCGAAATTCATGGGTGTTGAGCTGACAAGCAAAACACTTGGCGTAATTGGCGCAGGCAATATTGGCGGTATCGTTTGTGACCGGGCGATTGGCCTTAAAATGAAAGTCATTGCCTATGACCCCTTCCTCAGCGAAGAACGCGCCGCGCAACTGGGTGTAAAAAAGGTTGAGTTGGATGAATTGCTCGAGAGGGCTGATTTCATCACGCTTCACGTGCCTCTGACCGACAAGACCCGCAACATTCTGAGCCGTGAAAACATCGCCAAGACGAAAAAAGGCGTGCGGATTGTGAACTGTGCGCGTGGTGGCCTGATTGACGAAGAAGCACTGGCAGAAGCGCTTAAGTCCGGCCATGTTGCCGGGGCAGCCCTGGACGTTTTCGCAGTCGAACCTGCAACCGAAAGCCCGGTTTTCAACCTGCCAAACGTGGTTTGCACCCCGCATCTGGGTGCTGCAACGACCGAAGCACAGGAAAATGTGGCGCTGCAAGTTGCTGAACAGATGTCAGACTACCTGCTGACGGGTGCCGTCAGCAATGCGCTGAATATGCCATCTGTTACAGCGGAAGAAGCGCTCGTCATGGGGCCGTGGATCAAGCTGGCCGAACATCTGGGCGCTTTCATCGGTCAGATGACGGAAGAGCCGATCAAGGCGATCAACATCCTTTACGATGGTGTTGTGTCGACTATGAACCTTGAGGCCCTGAATTGCGCGGCAATTTCGGGGATCATGAAGGCCTCTAATCCCGATGTGAACATGGTGTCTGCCCCGGTGATTGCAAAAGAACGCGGAATTTCCCTGTCTAAAACCACACAGGAAAAATCTGGTGTGTTTGATGCTTATATCAAGCTGACGGTTGTCACGAACGAACGTGAACGTTCTATCGCGGGAACGGTATTCAGCGATGGAAAACCAAGGTTTATCCAGATCAAAGGCATCAATATTGATGCCGAGATCGGGCAACATATGCTCTACACCACAAACAACGACGTACCGGGTATCATTGGCACACTCGGCCAGACCATGGGCGAGAACGGTGTCAACATCGCGAACTTTACGCTTGGCCGTGCTGCGGTTGGCGGCGAAGCGATTGCGCTGCTTTACGTTGATGACGTGATTAGCGAACCGGTTTTGAAAAAGCTTTGCGATACAGGCCTGTTCAAATCTGTGAAACCGCTTGAATTTGACGTTGCCTGAACCTGAACAGGTGTTATCTGAGTATGACGCAGCTCCATTGTGGGCTGCGTCATTGCTTTTGCATACACGTGCCCGTGCCGGGCCGGAGGACATATGACAAACCGGACCTACGCCATAGGCGACATTCACGGCTACCTTGATAAACTGAAGGCTATTCATCAGCTTATCGAGCAGGATCGTGCGCAAATCGGTGATTTTGAGGCACCTGTTATCCATATCGGTGATTTGACGGATCGTGGCCCCGATAGCCGGGGTGTCATCAACTATCTGCTAAATGGCATTGCAGAGGGAAAGCGCTGGCGCGTGCTAAAAGGCAACCACGACCGCATGTTTGCCGGGTTTATGCATGATGCAAACCACCAAGACCCCCTGTTGAACCCGACATTGGGCTGGCTGCACCCTCGTTTGGGCGGGAATACCGCGCTGATGTCATATGGAATCGAAAATGCAGATGCCCGCCCACAGGCAGACGTGTTCGCGGAGGCGTTGGCCAAAGTTCCGGAAGCACATGTAAAGTTTCTTCAATCTCTGGAGCATTTTGTCGCCCGGGGTGACGTGTTTTTCGCCCATGCGGGCGTACGCCCAGGTGTGCCACTGACAGAGCAATCAGAAGATGACTTGCTTTGGATTCGGGCAGAGTTTCACAATAGTACCGCTGACCATGGCCCACTGATTGTGCATGGCCATACCCCGGTTGAGGCCGTCACACATTATGGCAACCGGCTGAATATCGACACGGGCGCTGGTTACGGTGACGCCATTTCCGCAGTGGTGCTTGAAGGGCGTGAAGTTTGGCAAATCACACCCGCTGGTCGCGTCAAAATAGACCCTATTAAGGCTTAGTAGTTCATTTTTTGAGCTTCGCGGCAGTTATCGCTTCGCTCAGCACCTTGCGATCACCAATGTGATTTGCAAGCAACAGAACAAGCCGTGCATTCAGCGCATCGCTTTCTTCCTTGGTGTGGGACTCGTGCAGATCAAGCAGTTCTGCATAAAAGCCGTCGGCGTCAGGAATATTAGGGATGGTAATCAACATAAGAACTCTCCTCAAGCCTGGGCTGTTGCGCGAAGGACGGCGTTACGTACGGCCGCCTCATCATATTCGACCCAACGGGCGGCAACATGTTGATCTGGCCGCATCAGGTAGATTGCCGATGATTTTTCACCAAGATAGCGGTCATCAAATGTTGGACTTTCGCCCGGTGCGACGCGCAGGGTTTCGACCCGAATACCATCAACATCCAGAAAATCAGGCGCGTCTGTTCCGATCGCGAGTAATTGAAAATGGTTGCCAAGCGCATCCAGAAGCCAGAAATCTGCCAGAGGTGCGTCAAGTGCAGGTGCGCCGGGGCGGGTGTCTTCCGGTAATGTTGTTTCATCCGGGGTATTCAGGCTTGAGCCATCATAGACACAAGGCACGGACAAACGGCCGGAATTAACCAACGGGCGGGCAAATTCGTGCCGCTCGGCCAAATCAAGCACCGCATCACGGAAAATTCGGCTGATATCGGATTTTGGTGTGATGAAATCGGTCGAGCGGGAAGAGTTAAGTATATTCTCTTCCGCACCATAGACCCTTTCGGTATCATAAGTGTCGAGCAGGGTGTCCGGCGCTTTGCCGTCTAACACCAGTTTCAGCTTCCAGATCAGGTTATCGGTGTCTTGCAGGCCAGAATTTGCACCGCGTGCGCCAAAGGGGCTGACCTGATGCGCGGAATCGCCCGCAAACAATACGCGACCATGGCGGAAATTTTCCATCCGGCGGCACTGGAAGGTGTAGATAGAGACCCATTCCAGATCAAAGCGCGCGTCTTCACCAAGCATCGCCCTCAGCCGCGGAATAACGTTTTCAGGGCGTTTTTCCCGCTCTATGTCGATGTCCCAACCAAGCTGCAGGTCAATGCGCCAGACACCATCGGGCTGTTTGTGCAACAGGGCTGATTGCCCTTTGTTGAACGGCGGATCAAACCAGAACCAGCGTTCTGACGGAAAATCTGCTTCCATGACAACGTCAGCAATCAGGAAATTATCCTCGAAAATGCGGCCAACAAAGTCGAACCCCAACATCCGGCGGGTTGGTGAATTTGCCCCATCACAGGCAATCAACCATTCCGCTTCGAGGTTATAGGGTCCCTCGGGCGTATCAATTTCCAACGTGACCTGATCATCATGCCGCGCAATTGCAGAGACCTTGTTGCGGCCACGAATTTCGATTGGTTTACCTTCTGCTTCAAGCTCGCGAACGCGATTTACCAAATATTCTTCTAAGTAATACTGCTGAAGGTTGATGAAAGCGGGGCGTTTATGGCCAGCGTCAGCCTGAAGATCGAATTTGTAGGTTTCGCGTTTTCCAAAGAACACTTTGCCGGTGTTCCAGGTGACCCCTTTGTCCACCATCGGGTCACCACATCCGAGTCTATCAAGGATTTCGAGCGGACGTTTGGCGAAACAAATGGCCCGTGATCCAAAGCTGACCTTGTCATTATCATCCAAAACGACGACCGGAACATCCTGTTGGGCAAGGTCGATCGCGGCAGCGAGCCCGACCGGACCCGCCCCAATCACAACAACCGGGTGCCGTACCCTAGATACATCCTGATCGGGTGAACGGTTGTATGGATAGAGCGGTGTTTCAAATATTTTAGTCATCGTCTTTGCCTTTTCTAGCCGTCCAGTTCTTTCCCAGTTCCGTCTGTTTGGTGTTTAGCCTTGCAACGCATCCCACATTTCCAGATCACGTTGTGCGGTCCAGATACGGGGGGTGTCTATGCCGCGTGCTTCGTCATAGGCGCGGGCCACGTTGAAGGGCAGGCAATGCTCATAAATCGCATATTCAGCAAACTTAGGGTCGCATTCTGCACGAACTGCGTCCCATGCTTCTTTGAGTGTACCACCTTTCGCAGCAACCCGAGCGGCGGGGCGATAGGTGCTTTCTACAAAGTCACGGGTGCTTTCAATTGCGGCATAAACCATCTCGCGGCCAACCAACGCGTCCCCTCGCCCCGGTGCAATTGAGGACGGATCAAAGAATGCGATATTGTCCAGCGTATCACGCCAATCACCAAAATGTCCGTCACCACAATAACAGGCAGAATGGTATTCTACGATATCGCCGGTAAACATCACTTCGGCATCCGGCACCCAGACAACTGCGTCGCCAGCAGTATGGGCGCGGCCCAATTGCATGATATCGACCCTGCGATTGCCCAGATAGACGGTCATGCTGTCTGAAAAGGTTGTTGTGGGGTAGGTCAGACCTGGAATGGATTCATGGCCCTCAAACAGCCGTGGAAAGCGCTGGAACTCACTGTCCCAGTCTTCCTGGCCGCGTTCCACGACCATTGATCGCGCAACGTCCGACATGATGATCTGCGATGCGCCATAGGCGCTGGCGCCAAGAACTCTGACTGCGTGGTAGTGCGTCAGAACGAGATGGCTGATCGGTTTGTCAGTGACTTTGCGGATCTCCTCGATCACCTTATTCGCCAGACGCGGCGTGGCCTGAGCTTCGATCACCATGACGCTGTCATCACCGATGATAACACCGGAATTGGGGTCCCCTTCTGCGGTAAAGGCCCACAGCCCATCGCCCACCTCGGTAAAGCTGGTTTTCTTCTCGCTCATATCGCCTTGTGATGCGAATGCCTTGGCCATCAAGTTGCCCTTTCAAAAATTCTAAGCGGTTTCATTGGTTTGAGGCGAATGTTCCGCCCATTTCCCATTGCGTTTTCAACACAGGATGCCGGACGCCCGCACATTTTAGCACGATACCGATGGACACAGTCTACAACCTGTGATTCCGTCGCCAAATGATCTGGAACAATCGCACATTCCCCTATTGGCTGACCGGCGTTATCGTTTTTGCTTCTGCTGCTATTTTGCTGAGCATGGGCCGTGTGCCCATTTGTGACTGTGGTTATATCAAGTTTTGGCACGGTCAGACGATGAGTTCTGAGAACTCGCAACATCTGTCTGACTGGTACACCCCCAGCCACATCATTCATGGAATTTTGTTTTACGCGGCGCTTTGGCTGGTTGCCCGCCGCGTACCAATTGGATGGCGTTTGGTTGTTGCGACGCTGATTGAATGCGCGTGGGAGATACTGGAGAACACAAATGCGGTGATTGAACGGTACCGCGAGGTGACCATTTCGCTTGATTACTACGGTGACAGCGTCACCAACTCTGTTGCCGACATTCTTGCGATGTTTGTCGGTTTCTGGTTGGCGGGGCGGCTGCCCGTTTGGCTTAGCATCGCGATTGTGATCTTCTTCGAGGTGTTGACGGCCATTATAATCCGCGACGGTCTGGCGCTGAACGTGATTATGCTGCTCTGGCCACTTGACCTGATCAGGGAATGGCAAGGCGCACTCTGACACCGGGTATATTCGGGTCGTTCTCATTTAAGCTTTGGGCGGGAAGTTGACTGCCGGTAGAATTTTACCAGTACATTCACCAAAACCAATCTTGAAGCCATCTCCCTGTGCGTGACCACACAGCGTCAGCGTGTCACCGTCTTCGATAAAGGTTCTGGTTTCACCTGTATCAAGCGTTATCGGTTCTTTTCCGGCCCAGCTAAGTTCCATCAGAGAGCCATATTCGTCTCTATTACTGCCCGAAATGGTGCCAGAGCCCAACAAATCACCTGCATTCATCGCGCAACCGCAGACCGCGTGATGGCACAATTGTTGTGCCGCTGAGTAATACATGCGCGCATAGTTTGTACGGCAGATCGTGGTTGGTTTCGCAGCACCCTCTGGCTGCATATCAACTTTAAGCGATATGTCATAAAGTCCGGGTTTATTCTCTGCCAGATAAGGTAGCAGTTCCTTTTCACGGGGCGGTGTTGGCTTGCGAAATGCCTCTAGTGCCTCTGCGGTTACGATCCACGGGCTTATTGTTGTGCCAAAGGCTTTGCCCTGAAACGGGCCAAGCGGCTGATATTCCCACCCCTGAATGTCGCGCGCGGACCAGTCATTGAGCAGCACGTACCCAAAGATCATCGCGTCGGCCTGATCAACTGTGACCGGTTGGCCAAGCGCGGTAGTTGTGCCGACAATGGCCCCCATTTCAAGCTCTATATCAAGCCGTTTGGTCGGGCCAAAGGATGGGATGTCTGCATCCGGGGCCTTGGTTTGGCCAAGAGGGCGGTGAATTTCGGTGCCCGAGACCACGACAGACGACGCACGGCCATTGTAGCCGATCGGAATATGCAACCAGTTCGCCGGCAGGTCGGGGGAGCCGCGCAGGATTGCTCCCATGTTCTTGGCGTGTTGCATGCCTGCGTAAAAATCCGTGTATTCGGAAACGACCAACGGCAAGTGCAAAGTCGCGTCTTTCATGGGCAGAAGCGCCCGAGCCCGCATTTCCGAGTCAGAGGAAAGCACGTCATCGCCACCCTCTGCCAAAATATCTGTCAATCGGGCACGCAGTGCTGACCAGTTTTCAGGGCCCGTTTCCATGACTTCGTTCCAGAATGGCAGATCAAGCACTGGTTCGTCGTCTATTGAAATAACGCCTTCTTCTTCCAGATATGCCACATCCAGAATCATATCTCCGATCGCAACTCCGCAGCGGGGCTCTTCATCATACATGCTGAAAACGCCGTAAGGCAGGTTGTTAAGCGGAAACTGGGTTTCTGCCGAATTGGCACTTTCGACCCAAGATTTGAGCAGTCCGGACATAGTGTTCCTTTCAGGCGGCGTCTGGCTGGGCCTCTGGCCGTGCATCGGCAAAGGGTTTCAACGCAAGGCAGTCAGCTTCTATTTCAAGAAGACGGGCATATGGTGCAAGGTCAAGACCCCAACGGTGCGCATTATACATTTGCGCGACGATACAGATGTCTGCGAGTCCGGGTTTTTCGCCTGCCACAAAGGGCTTGTTAGGCTCTAACAAGGCATAAAGCGCATCAAATCCGATTTTCATCCAATAGCGCATCCACTCTGCTTTTGCATCTACATCTGCGCGAAACTCGGCGCTCAGATGCTGTACCACGCGAAGGTTGTTTACAGGATGAATGTCCATCGCGATTGTGTGTGCAATCGCTAGCTCTTTCGCGCGCTTCACCGGATCAGTCTCCAACAAGGCGGGTTCTGGCACAAGCGCATCCAGATAATCAATGATCGCGAGCGATTGGGTCAGAACAGTCCCATCGGGCAATTGCAATGACGGTACAAGATGCGCCGGGTTTTTCGCAACATAGTCAGGCGCGTGTTGCTGGCCGCCCTCCTTGACCAAATCCACCGGAATGGTTTCGTAGTCGATACCCTTCAGGTTCAGCGCAATCCTGACCCGGTAGGCGGCCGTAGACCGCCAATAGCTATAAAGCTTCATTTCTGCCAACTCACTTCAAACCGGGGGTGCCGTCGAATTTTTTGTGAATACCGGTCCAGCAGTCGATGTAGTCATCCTGCAATGGTGCTTTGGTTGCAGCAAAAGGCGTCAGTTGCTGCGGAAACCGCGTCTCGATCATGAAGGACATGGTGTTGTCGAGCTTTTCTGGCTTGAGGTCTGAGTTTGAGGCACCCTCAAACGCGTTTTCGTCAGGACCATGTGGCAGCATCATGTTGTGAAGCGACATGCCACCGGGAACAAACCCTTCGGGTTTTGCGTCATACTGGCCATAGATATTGCCCATCAACTCGCTCATGATGTTCTTGTGGTACCACGGCGGACGGAACGTATTTTCTGCAACCATCCAACGTTCGCGGAACAGTGCAAAGTCGATGTTTGCAGTGCCAGGTACGCCAGAAGGTGCTGTTAAAACAGTGAAAATCGATGGATCAGGGTGGTCGAACAAAATGGCGCCAACCGGGCAATATGTTCTGAGGTCATATTTTACCGGCGCGTAGTTTCCGTGCCATGCGACCACATCAAGCGGGCTATGACCGATGTTGGTTTTGTGGAACTGTCCGCACCATTTCACGGTTACCGTTGAAGGAACTTCGCGGTCTTCAAACGCTGCGACCGGTGCTTTGAAATCGCGGCGGTTTGCCATGCAATTTGCCCCAATCGGGCCACGACCGGGCAGCTCAAACTTTTGTCCGTAATTTTCGCAGACAAAACCCCGGGCTGGCCCTTTGGTCAGCTCAACACGAAAAACAAGGCCACGCGGGATGATTGCGATTTCCTTTGGTTCAAGGTCGATGGTGCCAAGTTCCGTGTGAAACCTGAGGTTTCCGTCTTGCGGGATGATCAGCATTTCCGAGTCAGCCGAAAAGAAATAGTCATCTTCCATGGATGCCGTAATCAAATAGACATGGTTCGCCATGCCAACCTGTGTGTGAACGTCCCCCGCCGTTGTCATGGTGTGCATACCGGTAACGAATGTCAGCGGCTCGTCGGTATGGGGCACCGGATCCCAACGATATTGACCCAGTGAGATAATGTCGGGGTCGATGCAGGGCGCTGATTTCCACATTGGAACTTCGATTTTTTCAAACCGATGTGTGTGTTTGACGGATGGGCGAATACGATAGCACCAGGTCCGTTCGTTCTGGTGGCTGGGTGCGGTAAAAGCGGTGCCGGTCAGTTGTTCACCATAGAGCCCGTAGTTGCATCTTTGCGGGCTGTTCATGCCCTGCGGTAGGGCGTCCGGCAGGGCCTCTGTTTCAAAATCATTCCCAAAACCGGGCATGTAATACGGATCGATACTGCCCTGTGGCGCCGCTGCACGTGTCATTTCGCGTGTGGATTTCTGGACATTCATTCGCGTTTCCTCCCGTAAGGTGACAAGGCCAAGCCTGCACAATCATACACTCATTCTGTAATGAAGATGGCGCGAGTTATATCGTTGCAAATGCAACGAAGTCAAGCGGGGAACGATCCTAATCCCAAAGATCAGTAGACAAATACTTTAGCCCGCTGTCGCAGATTACGATTGCGATGGTCATTCCGGAAAGTTCACCCGCCAGCAATTGTAAAGCGGCCGCCAAATTTGCGCCGCTTGAAAATCCGGCAAAGATTCCTTCTTCCTTTGCCAATGCGCGTGTGGCATCGCGCGCCTCTTCACCATTTACAATCAGGGTTCCGTCGATGGGCGCGCCTTCCAAGAAAGCCAAATCCGGCATCGCGTATCCCCCACCCTGTATAGGGTGATTAGGCTTTGTTAGAGCCTGTTTTGATATAACCGCCGCGCCATCTGGTTCAACAATGTAACCTCGTATTTCGGGTTTCACTGCTTTAAGCCCCCGGATCGTCCCGGCGTAGGTTCCGCCAGACCCTGCAAAATCTACAAAGGCATCAAGGGTGCCGCCAGACTGCTCCCAAATCTCGGGCGCCGTGCTGTTTGCATGCGCGTCCGGGTTGCCACGCCGGTGAAACTGATCCGCGCGAAAGGCGCCGCGGTCTACAGTGATTTGCGTGGCCACGTCATCCACCTTTGCGAGGTCCCCGCCCGAAACCTCTCCTGGGATAGAACCTTCGCACTGGTCAACCAGAACAACCTCTGCCCCAAGTGCCCCCATCATTCGGGCCCGTTCGGGGGAGTTGCCACGCGACATGACCGCAACGAAGGGATATCCCTTGACCGAACAAACAATAGCGAGGCCAGTCCCCATATTACCAGAGGTCAGCTCTACCACTGTCTGGCCGGGTTTAAGACTGCCGTTTTGTTCTGCCTCTTCTACAATTCCCAAGGCGGCCCGATCTTTTTTCGAAAAACCGGGGTTTAAGTAGTCAAGCTTTGCAAGGATGCGTCCGTTGAGACCGCGTGACGCCACAATACGATCCAGCCAGACGGCTGGGGTATTCCCTATAGCACCGAGTATTGAGTCATACGCCTGCACCGCGCGCTACCCCCAATCAAGAACAACCTTGCCGGATGATCCGCTTTTCATCGCGGCGAAACCTTCGCGGAAATCATCGACATTAAAACGATGCGTGATCACGCTAGAAACATCCAGCCCGTTCTGCAACATGGCAATCATCTTGTACCAGGTTTCAAAAATCTCGCGCCCGTAGACACCTTTGATCGTGATTGCCTTGAAAACGATACGCGACCAGTCGACCGGGGATTTGCCGGGCGGAATACCAAGAAGCGCGATACGCCCGCCCATAACAAGCGCTTCGACCATCTGGTCAAGTGCGGCCTGATTGCCGGACATTTCAAGCCCGACATCAAAACCTTGCTTCATCTTAAAAGACTCTATTACGTCTGAAAGTTCCTCTTCGAGCACATTCACCGGGCGTACATCTGCGACGCGGCCGGCCAGTGCAAGACGGTCAGGGTTAACATCAGTAATCACAACGTGGCGCGCACCAACATGCCTTGCAACTGCAGCGGCCATAATGCCGATGGGTCCCGCACCGGTGACCAGTACATCCTCGCCCACCAGATCAAATGACAAGGCTGTGTGAACAGCATTGCCGAGCGGGTCAAGGATTGCTCCGATGTCATCGGAAATTTCGTCTGGCAGTGGGACAACGTTAAAGGCCGGAAGCCGCAGATATTCAGCGAATGCGCCCTGTTCGTTCACACCAATACCGCGAGTTGCTGGATCAAGGTGAAATTTACCCGCCCGCGACTGACGGGATGTTTTACCGATAAGATGCCCCTCGCCCGAGCAACGCTGGCCGATTGTCAGCCCTTCGACATTTTTGCCAAGTTCAACAATCTCTCCGGCGAATTCGTGCCCTGTGATCAGGGGTACGGGCACCGTTTTGGCCGCCCATTCATCCCAGTTCCAGATATGGATATCTGTGCCGCATATTCCGGTTTTATGAATGCGGATCAACACATCATCCGGTCCGATTTCCGGAACCGGGTGGTGTTCCATCCAAAGGCCTTCTTCCGGCTTTGCTTTAACAAGGGCTTTCATCATATTCGTCATGACAATACCCCCGTTTGCCGGCCCGCCTTGGCGAAAGCGTCTAACGCAAAGTCCAGATCGACCTTTGTTAGAGCCGCATTCATCTGTGTTCTGATCCGGGCACGACCTTTTGGTACCACCGGAAAAAAGAACCCAGCGACGTAGACACCGAGGTCAAACAGCGCCGCTGCCATGTTTTGTGAAAGCCGGGCGTCGCCCAGCATCACCGGAACAATTGGGTGTTCGCCCTGCAAAAGATCAAAACCCAAATCGGTCAGACCAGCACGCCAATAAGCCGCGTTTTCAAAAAGCTGCTGGCGCAGATCATCACCCGCTTCGACCAAGTCGAGCGCTTTGAGGCCTGCCATGACAACAGCAGGCGGCAGAGAGTTGGAAAACAGGTAAGGTCGCGCACGCTGGCGCAACAGGTCAATGACTGGCTGAGGGCCAGCGATGTATCCACCAATTGCACCGCCAAGCGCCTTGCCTAATGTGCCGGTCAGGATATCAACATCAACGCCAAAATGCGCGGGCATTCCGCGCCCCTGTGGCCCCATGAACCCGGTTGCGTGGCAATCGTCGACTAGGACAAGTGCCTCGTATTCTTCCGCAAGCGCGGTGATCTCTGGCAACTTCGCAAGATACCCGTCCATAGAAAACACGCCGTCGGTGGCGATCATGATGTGGCGCGCCCCGCCATCGCGCGCTTCTTTCAAACGAGCCTCGAGTTCGCCCATATCCGAGTTCGCGTAGCGAAACCGCCGTGCTTTGCACAGGCGGATGCCGTCGATGATAGAAGCATGGTTAAGAGAATCTGAAATAACAGCGTCTTCGGGGCCTAAAAGCGGCTCGAACACTGCGCCATTTGCGTCAAAACAAGCTGCAAACAGAATCGAATCGTCTTTGCCAAGAAAGCCAGCAAGACGTTGCTCCAACTGTCTGTGAATATCCTGTGTACCGCAGATGAATCGGACTGACGCCATGCCATAGCCCTGTGCATCATAGCTGCCTTTTGCGGCTTTAATTAGATCCGCGTTATCTGCCAAACCAAGATAATTGTTCGCGCAGAGGTTCACGACGTTTTCACGGGTCTTCCCATTTTGAGACACCGTTATTCGTCCGCCCTGGGGCGATGTGATAAGCCGCTCGCGCTTCATCAGCCCATCAGCATCGATCTGGGTCAGTGTCTCACGTATCTGGTCTAAGAATCGCTTTGTCATGCTCTGCTCCCTTTGGGTGCTTTCTACCATAATAGCGAATTTATGCAATATAACGGATTTCATTCCGTGATATAGGATAATTTGCAGCCGGGCAATTGATTGAGAGTGGGCAATTACCGACGCATCGACATCATACTTTAGAAAAACTAATCTATCGTGCGAATTAATATCGTTTGTTGTCAAACAGGCGGTTGAAATAGCATCTTTGCATAAGCCAAGTTGGCAAGTTTCTTAGTCAGGAGATCAAGATGACACGGCCTTCACCAACATTACCCCATGAAACACACAAATTATATCTGACCGATGGCGGCACCGAAACCTGGCTAATGTACAAACGTGGGTTTGACCTGCCGGAGTTTAGCGCATTCCATTTGTTGAACGACGCAACAGCCACCAAGGCGCTACGGTCCTACTACCGCGAATTTGCTGATATCGCAAAAATTCGGAATACCGGATTCATCTTTGACAGCCTGACTTATAGGGCCAGTCGGGACTGGGGGCATCTGCTCGGATATACGGATAAAGCACTGGCCGAAATGAACCGCCGATGTCTTTCGCTTTACCAGGAGGTTGCTGAAGAAGCCGGTTTGAACGCAGAGGATACGGTTTATAGCGGCTGTATCGGGCCCAAGGGCGATGCGTACCAACAAAATAAGACTCTGACGTCAAAAGGTGCTGCGGATTATCACGCGGAGCAAATTGAAACATTCAAGGACGCCGGTTTTAACATTGTCACTGCGCTCACATTAAATTCAACGCAAGAAGCGATTGGCATTGCACAGGCGGCAAAGTCATCCGGTCTGCCTGCTGTAATCTCATTCACGTTGGAAAAGAACCGGCGCCTTAGAAGCGGCGAAACCCTTGGAGAGGCAATCAATCTGGTTGACGATGCCACGGGCAATGCACCAGCGTACTACATGATAAACTGTTCACACCCTTCCGATTTTGGGCCTGCGCTTGCGCAAAAAAAATGGTCAAAGCGCATTCGCGGTATTCGTGCAAATGCCTCTTCTCTTGATCACGGAACATTGTGCCAACTCGGGCACCTGGATGAGGGAAACCCAGATGAGTTGGCGCAGCAGTATAGCGACCTGAAAATGAACTACCCGCACATGAACGTTTTCGGTGGGTGCTGCGGTACTGATTACACACATATGGAAAAGATCTGCAAAGCCCTGGAAAAAGCCGCATAAAGTAGTCAGTAAAACGGAACCGTTGCGCTGACGCCAGCTTGTCATTTGCTGCTCGAATACAGAAAAATCGAGCCTAACTACGCCTGTTTCGTGAATATTGGCCGTATGGATTGTTCGATTTAAGCATTCTGGACAGTCAAAAATGCGCGGGCAGGACCATCAAGCGCCTCAATCCTGTGGGTGCAGTCAGCGGCGTAATGTCCGGTATCGTCTTCGTTCAATATTTCGCTTACCTCGCCCGAGGTCACGCGAACCTTGCCTGATACTACCGTCAAAGCCTCTCGCGCACCCTGGGTATGGGGCTGGCTGTCAAGTACGCCCCCAAGATCGAAGCGCAGGTCATAAACCTCGTGCCGCCCTGCGTCTTCGGGGGGCGATAGTATGCGAATACGGCACCCTTCGCCGCGTTGCACAATTGTCGGGGTCTGATCAGCCCGGATCACTTCGATCTGGTCAGCCGTATCGCCCCCCTCAAGAAGCCCTGCAAAATCCACCTGAAGCGCCTGTGTCAAATTCCACAGCGTTGCCACCGTTGGTGAAGACTCGCCTCGTTCAATCTGACTAACCATCGACCGGGATACGCCGGACAGCTTCGCAACGGCTTCCAGCGACAACCCCTTCGAGCGGCGGGTTTCTTTCAGCCGCGTCGCAAGACGATCGAGTATTTCGGTGCTTTCAGACATAACCGAACCCTGCGCTGTGCGCCATCTATGTGTCAATCACTTGAATCTGGGGTAGAAACATGCAGTCATATTAGATGCAATGAAAAAGGGCTGGATGATGACCGAATTTGTTCTGGACAGTTTTTTACCCTACCAGCTTGCGGTGGCGTCCTCGCGCGCCAGCCGTATGTTTTCGGCTCTATACAGGCAAAAGTATGATATTTCGGTACCGGAATGGCGGGTTGTTGCGCATCTTTCGCAGGCCGGTGCTGTCAGCGTACGGGAAATTCACAATCGGGTTGATATGGACAAATCCAAGGTAAGCCGGGCCGCAAGCCGTCTGGAGGTGTCCGGCTATGTCACGAAGCGCGTGAACAAGGCAGACCGCAGGCTCGTTGAACTGGCGTTGACAGACAAGGGGCGCAGTATGATTGACGATATCGCACCGATGGCGCACGCCTATGAGGACGACGCAATGCGCAGCTTGGGCGATGACGCAGGAACGTTTCGAGCTCTGCTTAAACGATTTCTAGATGATACAGAAAATTGTGACCGCGCGTGACGGAACGTCATGCTGCGCAGACGTAGTGCTTGGCGTTAGACTACCTTCAAAATCTAGATGAGGAACACCCATGACTGATATCGTGATACTTGATGGCGCACGCACGGCAATTGGCACCTTTGGCGGATCACTCGCTGGTACACCACCCATCGAGCTTGGAACCGTTGCCGCGAAAGCGGCGATGGAGCGCGCCGGGGTTGACGGCAAGCAGATCGGTCATGTGGTTTTCGGCCACATCATCAACACGGAACCCCGCGATATGTACTTGTCTCGCGTCGCCGCGATGCAAGCAGGTGTACCGGAAAGCACCCCGGCGATGAACGTTAACCGGCTTTGTGGTTCTGGCGTGCAGGCAATTACTTCTGCGGCGCAGGCGCTTGCAGAAGGGGATGCAGATTTTGCGCTGGCCGGCGGTGCTGAATGCATGAGCCGTTCTCCCTACATCATGCCCGCCGCGCGATGGGGGCAAAAAATGGGCGACGTAGCATCTCAGGACATGATGCTTGGTACATTGCAATGCCCCTTTGGTACTGGCCACATGGGCGTAACCGCCGAGAATGTCGCCTCTGAGCACCAGATCAGCCGCGAGATGCAGGACGCCTTTGCACTGGAAAGCCAGCGGCGTGCGGCAGCCGCAATTAAAGCTGGGCATTTCAAGTCTCAGATCGCAAAGGTCGAAGTACGCGCCGGGCGGGAAATGATAGATTTCGACACAGATGAGCACCCCAAAGAAACCAGCGCAGAAGCATTGGCTGGCTTACGCACTGTTTTCCAGAAAAACGGCTCTGTTACAGCCGGAAATGCCTCTGGTATTAACGATGGCGCAGGCGCGGTTATCCTCGCGCGGGCCGATGCGGCAGAGCGTGCGGGTTTGCGCCCAAAGGCGCGGATCATCGGGTATGCCCACGCGGGTGTACGGCCCGAAGTTATGGGCGTTGGGCCGATTCCGGCGGTTGAAAGGCTGCTCAAGAAAACGGGCCTCACCGTAGATGATTTTGACCTGATTGAATCGAACGAAGCTTTTGCTGCGCAAGCGCTTGCCGTCAGCAACGCACTTGGTTTTGACGCAGCAAAGGTTAACCCAAATGGTGGCGCGATTGCTTTGGGTCACCCAGTGGGTGCGACGGGTGCCATTTTAACCGTAAAGGCGCTGTATGAGCTGGAGCGTACAAATGGGAACAAGGCGCTAATCACGATGTGCATTGGCGGCGGGCAGGGCATTGCCTTGGCGATAGAGCGGCTTTGATCAGCTTGCGCTGGTCTATCTGAGGGAAATATCCGCCCGTGCTGCCTGGCCTTCGGCATCAATAACGGAAAGATGTAAAAAGCCGGGGCCCGCCAGCGGTATCTGGGATTGTCTTTCGTAGGTCGACACAACAACGGGTTGGCCGTTCATCAACCATGTGAAGGGTGCAAGGCCATCGCGGACCTTCACGACCAAAGTGTCAGATAAATCAAGCACTGCACCATCTGGTGGAAAGGCGAGCTTTGGCGCGTTGTCGTCAGGTTCAAAGGCGGCAGTTCGGCTGCGGAACCGTTGCAAGGGTTGTGGCAGGTCTGCATTACCGATGATCAGCATCGCGGGTGGTGGTGGCGGAAGTGGGGCCAACTCGGGCTTCAGACGCGCAAATGCGTTAAACAGAACCGGGGCTGCAATATCTCCGCCAAACACTCCGGGGACAGGTGTTCCGTCAGGACGGCCAAGCCAAACACCAACTACATGTTGACCATCATAACCAATGGCCCAGGCGTCCCGGTGTCCGTAAGAAGTGCCTGTCTTGTAGGCAAGCCTGTTGCGCGGCGCATTCGGTGGCGGAGCAAGACCGGACAATATGCTCCCCACCTGCCACGCGGCCTCGGGTGACGTCACAGTTATGCTGTTTTTTGCCTGAATAGAGCCTGTTTTCCAATGCAATGGCTGCGACATACCGCCATTCGCAAGGGCTGCGTAGAGTTGCACCATATCTGTCAGGGTGATCCCGACTCCGCCCAACGCGACAGCAAGACCTGGCTGACCTCCTGGAACAATTGGCGTGGCACCCGAGCGGCGTAAACGCGCCATCAAATGCGCGGGTCCCATCGCCTCTGTCAGCGCCACCACGGGAATATTGAGGGACTGCTGAAGCGCATCACGAACCCTCAGTGTCCCGCGAAACGCACCATCAAAATTCTGCGGCATATAGCTGCCAAAGGCTGTCGGGCGATCGTCGATCAGTGTTTCCGGATGCGCGAGCCCTTGCTCAAACGCGAGAGCATAAACAAGCGGTTTCAAGGTAGAGCCCGGAGAACGCAGTGCCTGCGTCATATCGATAAAGCCCTGCCGGCCGTCGGCGCGGTACGAAGCAGACCCTATTGAGGCAAGGATTTCGCCAGTTTGATGGTCTGCGACCAGCATCGCGACAGACAGACGGTCACCATGCCCGGCCACTGCATCACCGGCCAGTTTCTCTAAGGATGATTGTAGCGCGGCATCAAGTGTCAAGTTGTGACGACCCTGCAGGGGGTTCAACGCAGTAGCGCGATCCGTAATATGGGGGGCCAAGGCAGGAAAACTACGTCGTTCCACCGGAACAGGCTCTGTTTTCGCGGCAAATACGTCGCCAGAATCCAATATTCCGGCGCGACTCATACGTTCCAAAACACGATCCCGAGCCGCTGTTGCGCGACCTTGATAGCGGTCTGGCCTACGTGTTTCCGGGGCCTGAGGCAAAGCGATCAACAGCGCAGCTTGAGCCGGGGTTAACCGACGCGGATCTTTACCAAAATATGCGCGGGTCGCCGCACGCAACCCTTCGAGATTTCCACCAAACGGTGCTCGATTGAGATAAAGCGTCAATATCTGCTCTTTTGTGAGCTGTCTTTCCAGGGCCAGCGCGACCCTGATCTGGCGCAGCTTTCCGGCCCAATCGCCGGTCCCACTGTCTTCCAGCAAACGCGCGACCTGCATGGTCAGTGTGGAGCCGCCTGAAACAACCCGCCCATTCCAAATGGCCTGCCCTAGCGCGCGCAGCATGGCACGCAAATCAACGCCGTAATGCTGGAAGAAACGCTTATCCTCAAACGCGACAAGCATCTGAAGGTAGCCGGGGTCTGTTCCGTCAAGCGTGGTCGCCAACCGCCAGCGCCCATCAGCAACGGTATATGCCCGCAACAGCGTTCCGTCGCGCGCCAGAACCTCAACCGATGTTTCCGTCAGCATAACTGGCAGTTTTGTTGCGTCGATCCAGCGATCAAACTCATCGCGAGCGGCAGCCGTAATAAACAACCCCGCAACCAGCAGGAAGATGCCAAAGCGGCGTATCATTCAACAACCTTGACCTGCCCCGCAGCGGTGCGGGCGCGGAACGCCGGGCGATACATATCTTCAACGCTTGCCGCCGGATGGTGAAATGAACCGGGCGAAATGGCGCGGACGATATAGGCAAGCCGGAAAGGCTTATCGCTGCGCCAGTCAACAGCGGCAAGAAAACGATCTTGCCGAAACTCCGCAGTTTCCACGTCCTCATGCAATTCCAGCCACTCAAGTGCGCTGATATCACCCCCCCGAATCAGGTTCGGGTTATCAATCTCAAACCCTGCCGGAAGCGGGTCATTGACCATCAGCCGTGCCTCGATTTTCGCGAAGGGTGAGACCTTGATAACGGCCACAAGACGCGTTCCGACAGGAACACTATCTGGCGCCACTTTTGCACCGTCTAAGGTGTAATAGAGCCTTTCTATGGCATATCCATTGCCGCCCGCCGGCTCTGGTTCCAAGGGGAAACCAAAGGTAGTGACCGTAACTGTGGCCTCATTTTCACTACCGTTCCGGATTTCAAGTGCACCAGTTACTGTTTGGCTGCCGAGCACCTTGACCAGTGGGCCATCAACCGCTTCGCCGTTCACAGTGAAACCCTGCATCTCTGGTGACTGGATAAGCGCATTTGCTGCCATCAGCGTCCACATCGCCTCTTGCGTCGACCGATTGCGAGAGCCCTGCAAAGGCGCAATTCGATCCGCAAGCGTGGCACGATCAATCACCTCTGTCCCGGCCTCGACAGCAAGGGCCAGCACCGCAGCCGCGTCGCGTAGGTTGGTGCCATAATCGGTGCGCCAAAGCTGCTCGGTTTCGTCACCCATCCGGCTGGCCATAAGCCGGGCGGCACGGGCAAACATTGCATCTGCGCGGGTCTGGTCACCATAGCTTGCCAATGCCGCACCAAGCTGCGCGGCGGCAAGCGGCGTGGAAAAGGCATCGCCTTTTACATCAGCGTAGTAACGAAGATCACCAGTTGCAGCGGCCCCTTCGCGTGCCAAAACGAAGAGCGCATAGGCAATCTCTTGCCCGCCCTCGTCAAAATCAGGGGCGTAGTTGACCTGATTTCGCAGATTATTCAGGGCCTGCCGGAACGCCAGATCAGGAACGGTAAAGCCCTGCGTTCGGGCGCGACCCAGGAAGTCTGTGACATAAGCATCAAGCCAGAAGTCACCTGTATCTGCGCGCCACAGGCCAAACGCCCCATTCGAGGATTGGTTGGTCAGAACCTCTGCAATCGCCTGATCAATGCGCAAGGCAACCTGATCACGCGTTGCAAGGCCCATCGCCTCTGCAACCTGATCGAAATACAGCAGCGGCAGCGCACGCGATGTGACCTGTTCGGTACAGCCATAGGGGTAACGATCAAGCGCCTGCAAAAGACCCGGCGCATCGAACCGTGCAAGCGGGCCGACTGAAAGGGTTGCGGTGCCAGTTCCGGAACGCAGACCAGCAAAGACATCCGCATCAAAGCTGAAACTTTTCCCTGCAGCGAGGGTAAATCGGCTGGTGCGCGCGATCTCAGGATCGCCAATTTGCACCGGAATAGTGACGGTTTTGGTGAGTTGCCGACCATCGGGTGTGGTTAGCGCAATGTTGATCGTTTGCAGGCCAACATCCCCTGCCGTGACGGGCACGGAAACTGTGAATTTGCCCTGGTCACCTATATCAAAGCCAGATGGAAGCATGCCAAGCGTTACCCCATCTGCCGTTACATCAAGCCCGACCCGACCGGATGGTCCGGTGGCATGCACCACTTCCAATAGCATCCGGGTCTCATCCCCCGGCGACAGGAACCGGGGCAAACTGGCGGTGACCACAACCGGGTCGCGCACCAGAACATCTACCTCTGCCTGACCCACGCCAGTGCCCGACCAGACCACAGCCATCAGCCGAACGGTGCCATTGAACGACGGCATGTCAAAGCTGGTGCGCGCAATACCATCTGCGCCAACCGTGATCGGGCCAGAGAAGTAGGCAACGAGTTCCTCAGTCGGCGGCGGGGATTGCAGCCGGCCTTGCGCACCGGCGTCTCCACCAGAGCGCACGGTGCCCATTGCCCCATTCATTCCGTCAATCAGGCGGCCATAAAGATCACGCATTCCCATGCCCAGCTTGCGCTGACCAAAGTAGTGATCCGATGGGTCCGGGCTTTCAAAGGCTGTGAGATTGAGGATGCCAACATCTACAGCGGCAATTGTCGCATAAGCGGTTTCGCCCGGAGAAATCCCGTCAACTTTCAAGCCGACATCAAGCACAGATCGCGGTGCAGATTCTGCCGGAACATCGAACGATGCAATAAGCTTGTGCAGCCCCGGATCAACTGGTGCATACGAAAGGCCCAGCGCGCGCGCCGGATTGTGACCCGCAGACACATCCATCGGGCGAATGACTGTAGCGGTGACGTAAGCCCCGGCACCCCAGTCATCCGTCACCGTAAGCGGGATCAGGTTTTCACCCTCAGACACCTCGACCGTCTGCATATCAACAAGGCGGTTTGAAACGACCGTGATCAGCGCCTTGCCTGCATAACGAGGCACAACGCGCAAAGTAGCAGTCTCGCCGCTTGCGTAAGCGGGTTTGTCTAGTGACACGGCCAACGTATCAGGTGTGGCCGACGCATCTGCCGGTGCGTACCAGCCCGCGTAAAAGTCTGTAGAGCTGGCAGTATAGTCACTGCCAAGGCGTTCGACTTTAACTTCATAGCGACCCCATTCGACTGGTGCGCTAATCTCAAGCGGGGTGCCGTTCAGGTCTGCCTCGCCACTTGCCACACGGCTACGTGTAACCGTTGGCTCCCAATTCCAGTTGCCGTAAAGCCGATACCACTGATAGTGAGTTTCGACCCGGTTGATTGACCAGCGTACCCGCATTGGGGTCGGGGTTTCTGTTTCATCAATAGCGATCACATTAAAATGGGCTTCGCTGCCTTCGGCGACAACGCCGTCAAACAAGGGCTTGATCCCAATAAGCGAGCTTGCAGGGGCAAGGCGTTGTGTCAGTTCACGCTCTACCGGACGCCCGGACCCTTCGGCCACACGCACGGTCAGACGTGCCTCAAGTGGGCGGTCAATCACGCCTTCGAACTGCGGAAAGGTCACTGGCAGAACGGCGCGGCCAGCGGCATCTGTGCGCTGCCCGAATGGCAGAACATCTATCTGTGGTTCGAACCTCTGGTCATATCGGCCAAAGACATACCCGGGAAAGTCGGGCAGCCCGTTCGTTGCACGAACCAGAACTTCGCCTTCAACAGGCAATTCCGCGCCGGGTGCCCCGAACAGGTATCGCGCATCAACAGTCAGTGCTGGCTGATCGCTTAGACGCAGCGGCGTGTCGGGGAGTGCGAGGGTAAAGTCGATCCGCTCTGGCAAAAAATCCTCGACCAGAAAACTGGTGCGGGTCAGCGCCGGCGCATCCGGATCAGCGTAAAGCGCCAGTCGCCAGGTGCCTCGTGGTGCCGAAGGAATGATGGGCAGGTTGAAAACATGGCCTCCTGCCTGTGCTTCGGTCGAGGTTTCACGGCTGTATTCCACACCATCGGGGCGCGTCAGTACCGCAGTTAACGGCAGACCAGAAAGCGCCTCTGCCTTTCCATCACGCGCAAGCGCTGTCGCATGCACGGTTTCACCAGTGCGGTAGGCACCTCTGTCAGTCGTCACGAAAGCATCAATGGCCCCGGCAGGTGCACGACCTTCGACCCCACGATCCGAGAGGTCAAACTCGGGGTCAGTCAGCGACAGAAACGCAATATCTGTTTCCCCGTCCGCCACTGTCAAAAGTGCCGGAGAAGACGCGCCGCGCCCACTGGTCAGACCCTCTGCGAAATGCGCATAGCCACGCGCATCGGTCATAGTCTCAGCCAGCACTGCGTTCGCACGTGAAAGCAGGGTGACGGCTGTGCCTTCTTTTGGCGCAGCGCTTCCCAGGCTTCGCACAAAGACATGCAGCCCGTCTGCACCGCTCAGCGTGGCAATTCCAAGGTCAGAAAGAACAAACCATTGCGTCGCTGTAGGCGTATCACTGTCGGAACCCGGAACAGCCGCGCGCAGGGTATAAATACCCGCTGGCAAATCCCCGATAACATCGCCCATTGGCAGGCGTGTGGTCATATCCTGATTGAGCGTCATCTCAACGCTGCCAGTACCCTGCCATATCTGTTCGGCAATATCAGAACTGAAGTTCTGTTCCTGCCAATAATTCATCGGCCGTCCAAAATAATTGTCCTGAATGGCACGCAGAAGGTTACGATCACTCACACGGCTGAGCGTCAGATCAACAGTATCAACGTTGACTGATTCAATTGGCAGTGCCGCCTCGCCAGACTTTGGCAATACGTAGGCTCTACCTGAGAACCTAACAGCAGGGCTGCGATCACGAACGTAAAGGTTCAGTTCAACCGATTTGCTAAGCGCTTCGCCACTGGCGGCAGGCAGTCCTTCACGGAACTGAACACGGTAGCGGCTGCCATGTTCGACACCCTCTATGCAAATCTGTTGCCCGTTCTGTTCAACGGTCATCCCGGTTTCAGGCAATTGCACATAAGGTGAATAATCTAACCCAGCCTGCACCAGATCTTCGGAAAACACAGCGCAGATACGGGGGGTTGCGGCATCGCTGTCAACGGTGTGCTCTGTGATGCGGAAACCATATTTGCCAAATGCGTCTTCCAGCGCAGCTTGTGTTTCATCCCGTGGTTGCGTGGCCTGTGCAAGCCTTAGAGCCGGGATCATATCACGCCCACGATTCTGTCTTTCAAGTGCTTGCGCCAGGACAGTCAGTGCAGAAACCTGTTCTGCCGCGGTCGACGCCCGCAGATAGCTATTGACCGAAGCTGACACTGCGCGAGCGTTATAGGTATAGCTTTGGTTGCGATCCTCTGTCGCCAGTTGAAGCGCAAAGCGCGCATACTCGGCCCACTGATCAGGTGCATCAGTCAGGTTAAGCGCCGCACCGGTAAACCATAATGCGTTTCTTGTTTCACCCGCTGCTGCGCGGGTACGGGCGGCATTCAGATGTGCCTCTGCGGTCCATTCGCCTGTCACATGCAAACCAGCCAGTTCCCCTGCCAGTGAACGCGCGGCCGCCAGATCATTCTCATTCAAAAACCCAAGCGAAGCCTGTCGCGTCGCGGCGGTTGCTAAAACAGTGGTGTCTGTCCGCAAAACCCGACCCGAAACCGCACCTTCATAAGGCTGCGCCTCGGTCACCGTGCTTTTGGGAAAGCATGCATTCGAGCGTGTGTTGAAGGTAAAAGCGCTGCAATCTTTGTTAGTAAGACAAATGCGCTGACAGGCCTCCAGCGTTGTATCAAAAATATTCTGCAGATCTGAGCCATAGAAATCCAGATCGCGGGTCAATGTAAGACGCCTTTCAGGCACAGCACTTTCGGCCCAAAGTGTGGTGGCAGACAAAAATAGAACAACAAATGAATTGAAAATAAAACGCATCGGACACCCCCTCGGCTTTCGATCAATGGTCGCACGGCTACAGCGGGTTTGGCAACATTTTCCCGTCGCGGTTAAGTGCCTGTTCAGGCTGTTCTGGAATAGTCCGTCAAAGACGATTCGGAATTTTCCGAGGTGATGGAATGAGCCTTTCAGAAAAACTCGCGCAGGAAAGACGCGCGCGATTGGCAGCAGAACGGCTTTTGGAACTGAAACAGACGGAACTGTTTCAAGCGAACCAAAAGCTAAGCCATCATGCGCGTGCCCTGTCTGATGAAATTATCGAAAAGCGTCAGGAAATGAACAATGTTCGATCTGTGGCCGAAGCATTGAAAGGTGAAAACACCAAGGTCCGGTTTGATCTGAAAACTGCAGAAAGCAAAGTGGTGATCGCCGAACGACGGCTGTGGGATTCCATTGAAACGATCGAAGACGGCTTTGCCGTTTTCGACAAAGAGCACAGGCTGGTCGCCGCTAACAAAAGCTATCTTGCAGCCTTTGACGGTATTGAAGAAGCCGCACCTTATGTCACCTATGCACGCCTGCTGGAACTGGCAACCGAAGAAGGCATTGTCGATATTGGCGATCAATGCCCGTCCGCTTGGCAGACGGAAATGCTGATACGCTGGCACAAAGAAGAAATCCCACAACAAACTATAAAGCTGTGGAATGGGCACTACCTGAAACTGGTGGATAAACGGTCACGCGATGGCGAGACCGTGTCCCTTGCGCTCAACATTACCGATACGATCCAACACGAAAAAGAAATGAAGGAAGCGCGCAAAAAAGCAGAGGCTGCAAACCGCGCGAAATCTACCTTTCTGGCAAACATGAGCCATGAAATTCGCACCCCGATGAATGGGGTTGTCGGAATGGCGAACCTGCTGCGCGAAACTGCACTGAACGAAGAGCAGCTGTTATACGCCAACACAATCAAAAGCTCCGCTGAGGCTTTGTTGGTGATTATCAATGATGTTCTGGACTATTCAAAAATTGAAGCGAAAAAACTGACGCTTAATCCTGCGCCATTTGATCTGGAACGTTGCATTTATGAAATTGTTTTTCTTCTGCTTCCTTCTGCGCGCGAAAAGGACATCGACCTGCTTGTTGACTTTGATTTGTTGCTTCCAACCGTCTTTATCGGGGATGTTGGGCGCATTCGGCAGGTGCTGACCAACCTCATCGGAAATGCGCTTAAATTCACGCTTGAAGGGCACGTCGTGATCCGGGTTGTTGGTTTTGAGAGGGCTGAGTTTGGCGTTACGCAAATTCATATTTCTATCGAAGATACCGGTATCGGCATTCCCGCGGACATGGTCGATCATGTTTTTGGAGAATTCAATCAGGTCGAGGATGAGCGTAACCGCAAATTTGAAGGCACCGGGCTTGGCCTTGCGATTAGCAAAGAACTGATCGAATTAATGGGTGGTGAACTCTGGGTAGACTCTGTCGTGGGGGAAGGGTCTTGCTTTGGGTTCATGGTGTCGCTTCCGGTTGCAGATACGCAGCAAAGGGCGCTCTCGGCCTTGCCCAACCATTTAATGCACGCCGCAATCATAGCGCCAAATCCCATGACTGGCGAAATCCTTAAACGTCAACTTTCTGCACTTGGTGTTCGATCAAGTGTCTACCTTCGTGCGAAAGATATGTTTGACGGTAACACCGACAAATTTGATGTGGTCATAGCCGAGACAGACCTGATTGATCTGACACCAGAGGAATTTGCCAATAAGCTGCGTCAAAAGACCCCCGCACTTCCCATCATTTTCTTAACGCATACGAACCAGCTGCAACTCGACAATTTTAGAGACACCGAGGTGCGCAAGCTCTTGCAGAAACCTGTGCCCCGCAGCCTGCTGTACAGTACTTTGTTAGATCTGTTCCCTTTGGAACAGTCGGTCGCAGATCTGGGGACCCATGGCGCAACGGGCCTTAAGTGGCCCGGAAAATCTGGCAGAAGGATGAGGGTTCTCGCCGCCGAAGATAACAAAACAAACCAACTCGTTTTTCGAAAATATGTAAAATCGCTGAACATCAAACTGAAAATCGTGAACAACGGGCAGGAGGCGATTGACGCCTATCAGGACTTTCAGCCTGACCTGATTTTCATGGATATCTCAATGCCTGAAATTGACGGGAAAGAAGCAACCCGAAAAATTCGCAAAATAGAGGTTCTTGAACAGAGAGCACGCATCCCGATCATTGCCGTAACTGCGCATGCTTTAATGGGGGATGGCGCTGAAATTCTGGCCGCAGGGCTTGATTTCTACCTGACGAAACCTTTGGACAAAGCCGCCATTCATAACAAAATCACCTCCGCAAAACCCAAAGATTGCGCTGATGTTAGGCCTTCTGATTGCGTCCCGGTGTCAGCGAAGGCCGCCGTCTAAGTGGGCGACCGAAAGGGATTGCCATTCGGCGCAACGACGTACACCGAATGTTAACTTTTTCAGAATCTCATTCCCCGGCTGCAGGCTAATCAACTGAACATACTCAGTTCAACAAATGATGTCCATTTAACGCTACGCAGCCTGATCGCCCAAAAAACAAAGCCTGTCAAAGAGAGCGCCGCCATGCCCGATTCTACGCCTCCCCCAAGCTCCAAAGGCTATCACTATTTCAAGATCTTCTATGCCGTGCTCCTCCTTCTGGGCTACTATTCGGGCATGGAAAGTTGGCGTGACCTTTCGTTTTTTGGCTTTACAACCGCATTTTGGATTTGTGATTGGGACATACGCCGCTACGTCCTATGGGAGCGGGCCTCAAAGCAACATTAAACCAGGACAGCATTACATCCGTCGCATTCCATTTGTTCCAAGACATTCAGACGACTTCGATTCAAGCGCTCGATATTTTCCAGCTCATTTGTAACTTCAGATTTCAAACGTTCTTGCTCACGCCTTGGTCCGGGCATGGAGAGAAGATTTGATGCGGAAGCTCCTCCTAAAGCCGTTAAAATTCCGTTGGTTGTAATCTGACCATTATTAGTGGCCTGAGCAATTGAAACGCCCGTTCGTATTCTCTCGATATTGATTGCGGAAAACAAGCAATACAAACGGTGGATTAGTACTTTAAAAACTGTGCGTGCGGAGCGCGGCCGCTATCTTATGCACCGCCCTAGTAAGAAGAAAAAAAGGCTTGTCGCACAGCGACGCATTTAGGAAACTGTTTCCATGACAGATCAAAAAGGCTTTCACCCCCGCGCGCTAGGAGAAATAGCTATTCGGTGCAAAGACGTGCATCTAATGGCGCAGTTTTATCAGGACGTCGTCGGATTGACGCGCTTAAGCGGCGACCACAACGCCAGTATCGTCTTTCTCAAAATTGCAGATGGTTTTGACGGCCACACAACCATACTTGCACTGTTTCCCGGTGACGAACCAGTTGAAACGGGCGCACAATCCTCTCTCCATCACATTGCTTTATCACTGCCCTATAAAGAACAAGAGGCTGCCATGACCTGGTATGAACAGATTGGACAGCCCTATACGGTGGAGCATTTTGGCTGGATCGGCTGGCGCGGGATTTTTACCAAAGACCCCGAAGGAAACACCGTCGAACTGGTTGCTTACGATGTTTCCGAATTCTCCGGATAGTCACGCAGGAAAACCCAGCGGTCCCCTTCCGACATGTCAGGGATATAGCGGTAGCCGCCGCTGTCGAAATCTTTCAGACCTTCCGGGTCTGTCAGGCGGCGTTCGATCACAAAACGCGCCATCGCGCCGCGTGCCTTTTTGGCAAAAAAGCTTACGATCTTTGCCTGCCCGTTTTTATCTTCCATGAACACAGGGGTTATCACCCGGACATTGAGGGCTTTTGGATCAACAGCCGTAAAATACTCAACCGATGCGCAATTTACCAACACGTCAGTGTTTACTGCGGCTGCTGCCGTGTTCAGCGCATGGGATATCCTGTCGCCCCAATAGTCATACAGCGATTTGCCGCGCTTCGTGGCAAGGCGACTACCCATTTCAAGGCGATAGGGCTGCATCTGATCAAGCGGGCGCAACAGGCCGTATAGACCAGATAAAATGCGTAGATGATCCTGCGCCCAGTTCATTTCGTCGTCAGAAAGGGTTGCAGCCTCAAGCCCCAGATAGGTATCCCCCGCAAACATCAGCGCGGCGGGCGCAGTTTCCTCTGGCTCGGGTTCCGCCTTGAAACCGGCGAAACGGCCCGCGTTCAGGCGTGCGAGGTTTTCGCTGATCCCCATTAGTTTTTGCAGCTTCGGAACCGAAAGCTTGCGTGCAACATCTGCAAGGGTGACAGCATCATCCTGAAATACAGGGGCGGTCTTTGGCAGCTCTGTCCCTGCCTTTTCGTTCAGCCGTTTGGCCGGGGAAACCACCACCAACATCTACGTTATCCTTCTGTCAGAACTTCAAGAAATGCCGGGCCAAACCGTTCTGCCCGCTTGTCACCCAGCATTCTGGTAATACTACCGATCTCTTTCGGGCGCATTGCCGCAATTTTAGCAAGTAGCGAGGCAGAACAGCTCATCGGTTTATCCGTCCCGTCCGGGCCGCGCTGTAACTCTGCCTGTACTTCCAACAACTGGTCATAAAGAGTGCCGGCGTTGCGCCCGGACAGCTTTCGTCTGGCAGGATGCGAAGCTTCTGTCGCATCACCCGTGATGACCTGCAAAAACTCGGACCCATAGCTTTCCAGTTTCTTCGCCCCGACGCCACCAATACCGGCCATCTGATCCATTGTGGCCGGTCTGGTTTCAGCCATCTCTATCAGCGTTCGATCATTAAAAATTATATAGGCTGGCACATTTGCAGCTTCGGCCAATGCGCGGCGTTTCGCCTTTAGCGCAGACAATAGCGGCGCATCTTCGTCGCTGACCAGCGACTTTACAGCAGGGCGGCGCGGCGCATTCTTTATCGTGTCACGACGCAGTTCAATCCTAGCCTCGTCCCGCAAGATTGGCCTCGCGATGTCTGTCATGCGCAGCGCGCCATGGCGTTCTGAATCGGGACGCACAAGGTCATGACCCATCATCTGCCGAAAAATCGCCTGCCATTCCGGGCTGCTGTATTCCTTGCCGACGCCAAAGGTTGGCAAGGTTTCGTGCCCGCGCTGGCGCACCTTGTCAGTTTCATTGCCGGTCAGAATGTCGATCAGATGCCCGGCGCCAAAATACTCACCCGTGCGCAAAATTGCGGACAGCGCTTTTCTGACGGCAACGGTCCCGTCAAAAACATCGGCTGGGGTTTCACAAAGATCGCAGTTGCCACAGGGTTCCGGCGTTTCACCAAAATAGCGCAGCAAGGTCTGTCGACGACACCGCAGCGATTCAGCCAGCCCCAGCAGCGCGTTCAGACGCGCGTGGTCTGCCATGCGGCGTTCTGCTGGTGCCAAGCTTTCGTCAATTTGAGTTCGCCGCAGACGAATATCTTCCGGACCAAACAAAGTAAGCGTTTCTGCAGGTGCCCCATCGCGACCTGCACGGCCAATTTCCTGATAGTAAGCCTCGATCGACTTAGGCAAATCCGCGTGCGCCACCCAACGGATATCAGGCTTATCGATACCCATGCCAAAGGCAACGGTTGCAACAACGATCAAACCATCTTCGCGCTGAAAACGGGCCTCTACCACGCGGCGGTCTTCAGCCGCCATGCCACCATGATAATGGCATGCCAGATGTCCGGCGTCTGAAAGGGCACGTGCGAGAGATTCCGTTTTGGCACGGGTGCCACAATAGACAATGCCCGGCTGACCTTTGCGCGCGCTGGCGAACGACAATATCTGCTGGCGCGGGCTGTTCTTTGCCTGAAACGCAAGGTTTATATTGGGTCGGTCAAACCCATACAGAAAAGTTTCCGGAGGCTCACCCTCAAACAGACGGGTGACAATCTCAGCGCGCGTTTCTTCATCCGCTGTTGCGGTAAAAGCGGCAAGCGGAACATTTAGGTTCTTCCTCAGCTCACCAATACGCAGGTAGTCTGGCCGGAAATCATGCCCCCACTGGCTGACGCAATGCGCCTCGTCCACGGCGATCAGGCTGACACCAACACGCCGAAGCATATTTTGTGTTCCGCCCGCTGAAAGACGTTCGGGCGCCATATAAAGAAGTTTCAGGCGGCCCGCATCGAGCGCTTGATACACCTCTTCAGTTTCTTCATCTGTGTTTCCGGATGTAAGCGCCCCGGCCTCTACCCCGGCTTGACGCAAGGCACGCACCTGATCGCGCATCAGGGCAATCAGCGGGGAGATCACAACCGTTACGCCCTCTCGGCAAAGCGCAGGAAGTTGAAAGCAAAGCGATTTTCCACCACCCGTCGGCATGATTGCCAGCGTATTCTGGCCCGCAATCACGGCATCCACAATTTCGGCCTGTCCGGGGCGAAACTCAGAGAATCCAAAGACAGATGACAGAAATTCCTGCGCGCGGGACATGGGCCTCTATTTTTGTTTATTGCTCGATTTGCCCGGACTATTTCACACCGCCTGCGCGGCGACAATCCCTAGTAGAAAAGTGCAGCGTTGTTGCGCAGGATTATCCGAACGGCAATCAGCGCGATGAATGCAACCAGCGGGGCCAGATCAAGGCCGCTTACCGGGGGTAAAAACTGTCTGATACGGCTGTAAACCGGCTCTAACAAACGGTTGAGACCGTCCCAGACCTGCGCAACGATTGGCTGGTGTAAGTTCAGCACCTGAAAGTTGATCAGCCAGCTCATGATAATATGTGCGATCATGATGAACCAAAGCACATCGAGGATCAGCATCAGGATTTGGTAAAGTGAAGTCATGCGCGCGGTACCTTTGTTCAAAAACCCGTGGCCAAGACCTAAGCATTACGTTGCGATGACGCAAGCTATGTTCCGCTACGTTGGGCTTGACCTCTGCAATTCTCTCACGCACCAGAGCAGCCGAAGGAGAGTTGCAGATGTACCCGTTTTTCCGCATGACAAAAGAGCTGTACGTAAGCCGAAATGCCGATCCGCTGCCTTTCACGGGAACACACGTATCGCATCACAGGTGCTGGCCGTGGGATCTTGACCTTTGGCTGGAGCTGAACAATGGGCGCACGCTTACGCTTTTTGATCTGGGCCGTATTCCTCTTGCCCGTCGCGTTGGTTTGATAACAGCGCTTCGTAAAAACGGCTGGGGTCTGACGATGGCAGGTGTTTCCGTGCGCTACCGACAACGCGTGCGGGTCATGGACAAGGTCGAAATTCACAGCCGTGCGGTCGGTTGGGACGACAGGTTTATCTATATTGATCAGACAATGTGGAAACGTGGTGAGTGCACCAGCCAGGCGCTTTATCGAACTGCCGTCACCAGCAAGGACGGCATCGTCACGCCGATACGCGTGATGGAGACGATGGGCAACGTCGTCGAAAGCCCCGCTTTGCCAGCCTGGGTTAAGAACTGGATCGATGCGGATGCAACCCGGCCCTGGCCACCGGAGCGAACCGCGGACTGAACCATCGCTTGCGCAGCGTCTGCTTTGGCTATCTTATCAAGGAAAAGAACCGGGGTATGAGTAATGGCGGAAGTCACGCTGAAGAAGAAAATCTGGGGCTGGTTCTTCTTCGACTGGGCCAGCCAACCCTATAACACGCTATTGCTGACGTTTATTTTTGGCCCTTACATTAAATCTATCATCGGTAACGGCGCCGATGCGCAGGCTGTTTGGGGGTTTGGGGTTGCGGCGGCAGGCATATTGATTGCGCTGTTTGCACCAATACTCGGTGCAATCGCCGACAACTCCGGCAATCGCATACGCTGGATCTGGCTGTTTTCGCTCATGTATTTCGTAGGGGCCTTCGGGCTTTGGTGGTCAGCACCTGATAATTTCAACCTTGCATTTATAATGGTGTCGTTTGTGATTGGGCTGATCGGGATGGAATTTGCCACCATCTTTACCAACTCCATGCTGCCTGACCTTGGCCCACGTGAAGAGATCGGCCGCTTGTCTGGCAACGGCTGGGCGTTCGGCTACATCGGCGGTTTGCTGGCGCTTGTTACAATGCTGTTGTTTTTTGCTGAACAAGGGAACGGCAAAACGCTGGCAGGGCTTGATCCGTTGTTCGGTCTGGATGCGACCGCGCGTGAAGGAACAAGGTTTGTTGGCCCGCTCGCCGCAATCTGGTTTGCTGTTTTTATGATTCCGTTTTTCCTTTGGGTAAAGGATCCCAAGCAATCCGGGATATCTGTTGCTCGAACCTCGGGGGCGATGTCTGATCTTTGGCAGACGATCAAACGGCTTCCCCGTTCACCCAGCCTGTTTGCCTACCTCGGTTCATCCATGTTTTACCGCGATGCGCTGAACGGGATTTACACCTTTGGTGGAATTTACGCGGCAGGGGTTCTTGAATGGAGCACGGTCGATACCGGCATTTTTGGTATTCTGGCGATTATCACCGGTGCGGTCTTTGCATGGATTGGCGGTCGTGCAGATGCCACCTATGGCCCAAAACCGGTGATCAAACTATGCGTTGTTACCTTAACAATCGTCGCTGTTCTGGTGGTGTTTGTTTCGCGCACTCATGTCTTTGGCATCGCGGTTGATGCGTCCTCAAAACTGCCAGATATTGCTTTTTATGTTCTCGGAGCAGCAATCGGGGCCGCTGGTGGCGCTCTGCAATCGGCGAGCCGAACGATGATGGTCTATCAAGCGAATCCCGACCGCATGACAGAGGCCTTCGGGCTATATGCGCTTTCAGGTAAGGCAACGTCATTCATTGCGCCTCTTTTGATAGGGACGGTTACCGCGATAACCGGTAGTCAGAGCCTCGGAATATCGCCGCTTATCGCACTCTTTGTTTTGGGGCTGATTCTGCTAAGATGGGTAAAACCAGAAGGAGATCAGGGCGCATGATGTATCGAGCGGTTGTAGCCTTTGTTCTGAGCATCTGCTTGGCTGGGGCTGCTGTGGCAGAACAACCCGCAAAAGAGCTTTTTGGCGCAATGCGAAGCGGGTCTGAGCAACGGGCCGCACCGCTTGGCAGTTACGCACGCGGATGCGTTGCAGGGGCAGTTCAGCTTCCCGAAACCGGACCGACCTGGCAGGCCA
>Ga0316189_10000220_pt1 | contig 55811 bp, 58 predicted proteins | sample LowCovwburrow_MG_FD_204930 | JGI IMG/M metagenome (GOLD analysis project Ga0316189, IMG submission 204930) | Coastal sediment microbial communities from Maine, United States - Lowes Cove worm burrow | ecosystem: Environmental > Aquatic > Marine > Coastal > Sediment | place: USA: Maine... | reverse complement strand
ATTAAAGGCACAGCTGCTGGACTACGATTTAAAAAGCTAACTTTTATGCGAGCATCATCTGTAAGATCAACTTGTGAAGGGTAGTTGCAATGCGTTAATTCATAACCTTTTGGCAATACGATGCTGTTGCGTTTAATACCTAAGGTACGAGAGAATACAATAGACGTTCCGTCTATAAAATAGCTCGCTGTGTCTTTATATGTTTTATCAATTCGAATGCGTGCTTGTCCACCTTCAGGAATAGCTCTTGCTAAGGTGATTTGAAGATAATCTGTATCTTTTGAGGCAGATGTTAATCCATTTTGTTTTGCAATGTTATTGTCTACGATTTCCCATTTGAGTTCTTTTCCAGAGTATAAATCCCAAACCTTTTCAACTTTATGTTCACTACCTCGTCTTAAGGTATTCCAATAGTATTTAGCACCCACAGTTGTGGCACTGACATCATAAATAATTCGGAATGATTGAGTTTTAGGATTTAGTAATTCGTATTGTGTATAGCTATCCGTTTGTGTTTGTTGCGCATGTATTGAAATGCCAATCAGGATCATTAGCAGAAGGAGCAATGATTTTGAAGGGTTAAAGATAGTTGTCATATTAGTTAGTTTTTTTTAAAGATAATAAAAACTAATACCAACGCTTCTTTTTCTTTTTTGAGGCTACGCTTTTTCGACCTTTTTTATACTTACTCTTTGGGGTATTTGATTTATGAACTACAGGTTTTGCTTTTGGGTCTAAAGGATAAGGATGATCTTCAACAATATCTAGTTGTAATTGAATTAGCTGTTGGATGCTTTTTACGTACGTTTTTTCATCAGCTGAACAGAATGAATACGCAACACCTTTATTTCCTGCTCTTGCAGTTCTTCCAATTCTGTGTACATAGGTTTCGGGTATGTTTGGTAAATCGAAATTAATGACAGCATCTAAATTATCAATATCAATACCACGAGCTGCAACATCTGTTGCAACTAGAATATTAACCTTGTTCATTTTAAAATTCGCCAAAGCTTTTTGTCTATCGCTTTGCGTTTTATCACCATGTATACTATCTGCTAAATATCCATTGTTGAGTAATGATTTTTCTAGCTTGTCCACACCAAATTTTGTGCGTCTAAAAATAATGATATTCCCCTTTATAGTATTGCGCAATAAATGTAAACACAATTCAATTTTATTCTTTTTTGGAACATAATATAAGGCTTGATTTACATTTTTTGAAGTTGATGCATTTGGAGTAACTTCAATGCGTTCAGGCTCATTTAAAATAGTGTTTGCTAGTTGTTCAACTTTGTAAGGGATGGTTGCTGAAAACAATAAAGTCTGTTTCGTTTCTGGGCACAAACGTTCTATTTTTTTAACGTCGTCAATAAAACCCATATCTAACATTAAATCGGCTTCATCTAAAACTAGTATTTCAACAAAATCTAAATACACAAGATCTTGTTTGTGTAAATCAAGTAAACGTCCTGGAGTTGCAATAAGGATATCAACTCCTTTTTTTAGAATATCTTTTTGAGGTTCAATTGATGTACCACCAAATACTACAGCAATTCTTAAATTAGTATACTTACCATAGGTTTTAAAATTAGCAGCGATTTGTGATGCTAATTCCCTTGTAGGACTTACTATTAGAGCCTTTATTTTTTTTCCTTTTTTAGGTGCATCTTGATAATCAAATAACAATTGTAAAATAGGTAAAGCAAAGGCAGCTGTTTTTCCAGTTCCAGTTTGTGCTGAGGTAATCACATCTTTTTTAGCCAATACTAAAGGAATAGTTTTTTCTTGTACTAAAGTAGGATTATCATAACCAGATTCTGCAATGGCTCTTAATAGGGGTTTGTTGAGTTGTAAGTCTTTAAATGACATTCAATTGATAGTTTCCTACAAAGGTAGTTGTTTCAAAGCATTTAATTTTATTTAAAACAATGACTACAAATGAATGTTATTTAGCTTTTACTCACATTTACTGTATACGTGGCTACAATATCATCATCGATTTTTAAGTGCACATCATAAAGTTTTTTATACCTAAACTTATATTTAAAAGTGATGAGTCCATTTTCATTTTTTAGGTCATAAATTTTGAAAAGCTTTTCTTTTATTCCCATATACTGCATTAAAGTAACTTTATTTAAGTCAATGCTTTTAAAAGATTTAAAACTAAACTTAATTTCGGCATTCTTCTTTGAAGACAAATGCATTTTATTTGGACTAATCGGTGTTATTTTACGTCTATACGTTTCGCCATAAACCATTGGTGACTTTGTGAACTTTGTGTTTTCTAAACTATCATTGAGTAGCCATTTTTCTTCTAATGGATAATGGCTTTTGGTAAACAAAATAGGGTCTGTTAAAAAATAACCATCGTTGTAATCATTTATAAACACATTATAATCATCAAAATATCCACTAGACCATGTAGCATCTGCTAAATACCATTTGTTATCAAGTTTTACAGCATTCCATGAATGATTTGTCAAATCCAGATTATCAACATTAGTGGTTGTAGTTCTGCCATAACCATCAACAATTTCACATTCAATATCTACCAAAAAACTTAACTCTTTTATTAAATATGCATAACCAGTACACATGGTCTTTTTTTGTTTAAATAACTTCTCGAAGGCAATTTTTTTAAACTCTTTGTTCCATTTTAAAAAGGCAACACTGTCGTTTTTATATGCTTCACGCTTTTTAATTACTTCATTATCTTGTTTTGGATCACCTTCTATATTATTGCAAACCCAAGTATAAATAGCTCTAAATTTCTCGACATCAGTTGGTAAATCAATAGTTAGATTATGTGCTAATAAAGGCAGATTGTCCAAGTCTGAACCTGTGTACAATTTTGCCACATTATCTGCTGCATTAAAATCAATATCCTTAAAGTCAGATATCTGAGCAATAGAGCTATTTATAATAAAAGATGATATGAAAAAGAGTATGCTCTTCATGCTTTTAGTTGTCTTTATTTTTTTTGGAAGAGTACACTTTTTTTGTAGCTACTTTTCCTACTACAATAATTTCTTCAATACCTGAATCTAATTTAAGTGATATTTTTGATGCTGAATCTTGGTTTTTGATAGTAACGAATTGCGTTTCCATTCCTATATAACTAATAATTAAAACGTCTCCTTTTTTAAGTTTAATAGGAAATTCAAAATTCCCAGCAAAGTCAGTTGAAGTTCCTGTTCTTGAGCCTTTTAATATTACATTGGCACCTGGAAGGGGGTCGGTTTCGTCAGATACATTTCCTTTTACAACAAAACTATCATCTGTTGTAGTTGTGACATCTTGCGCTTGCACTGTTGTAATTGAGAATAGTGTTAAGCACACTAAAGCTATTCCTGTTAGATAGCTGATTGTTTTACTTTTTTGATTTTTCATGATATAATATTTTGTATGTTAATATACGTTAAACCTAGATAATTATAAAGGATTTAAAAAAGAACATTTAGTTAACTATGCTTTTCAGTGAGTAAAGTATAATTTTCACCGAGGTTCTATTTTTTATCTACTAGAATGTTTAGATAGTAGTAATTAGTAGCATCTGAATTACTTTCTATCACATCTAATCTATTGTCGTTATTTAAATCAGCCAGAATAATGTCATGGGTTGAAAGTTCTTGATTTCTTAGATTTATTTCTTTCCAAGACGTTCCTTTTTGAAAATTAAGAAAGACTATGTTTGGCTTTCTAACATTGGCTATTACGATATCTTTGCTACCATTACCATCTATATCGCCAATGCTTAAAGAATAGGACCTATTAGTTGATGCATCAAATTGAATAGTTCTAGAATAGTCCATTGCTTTATTGCCAAAATAGATAACATTAGGTTCTTGAATATTTGATGTAATGATGTCCAAATTACCATCGTTATCCATATCAGCCACACCAACTGCTCTAGTCTCGTCTGTTCCTGTTCCAAAGGCAATTTTTTCTGTGAATTTTAATTGTCCATTGTTTAGGTAGATGAAATTTTGCTGCTTGTCTCTATTTGCTAAGACCAAATCTTTATGACCATCATTATCTATGTCTACCACTTCAACATCGATAGTGGAATCATTTTTAGATCCAAACTTTATAATTTCTGTGAATTGCCCTTTTCCATTATTCAAACATATTTCATTTTCCTTGCCTCTGTTAGTGATTAAAATATCAATATCACCATCCATATCAATATCTGTAGTTTTTAAATTTCGAGTTGGAGAATAATCATTACCAAAATTATTTGCTCGTGTAAAATTGCCTACACCATCATTTAAATAAATAGCGTTAGGAGCCATATCATTACCTACTGCGATATCTAAATCGCCATCATTATCAATATCACCGACGTCAATGGATGCAGATTTCTCATTTCCATTTCCTAATACTAATCTGGAATTAGAGCGAAATTCCATTTCTTGTGAAGTTGAATTTTGCTGAACAAAAACGAAGCAAATAAGTATTAAATATCTCATCATATTGATTTTACACATTATCAGGTAATACATCAAATTGGGTTCTTTTGTTTTTCAACCATTCTTGCATGCTATTAGAATCTGCGGATTGCATTAATTCTCGCATTTTATGCATTGCTTGTAAATGAGGCTCGTCATTTTTTTGAAACATTTTCATGCCATGTTGTTTACTCATTTCTGAAATTTCATCAAATGTATTTGCATGGAATTCCATATCGCAAGTGCCTCCTAATTGTTTGCAAGTCATTGTTTTCATAATCGGTTTTTAAAATTTCCATGAAGTTAATAAAACCAAGGAAATCAAAAAAGGAATACGTGTTTATTTAAATTTTTGAAATTAAAAAACCACTTCGGTAAAGAAGTGGTTTTTAGTACTTAAGTGTTAAAATATTTAAATAAATAGAAGTTGTGTGCTGTCTCCTTCAGCTCTTGTATAAAAATCACCAACAGTTAAGACGCCATCTAAATCATCAATTAACTTGCTTTTATCTAAATGGAACATATCCATTGCTAATTTGCAAGCCCAAAGCTTTGTACCTGAAGCAGATAATATTTCTAAAAATTCACCAACTTGAGGAATGTCTAATTTTTCCATCTCAGATTTCATCATTTTGGTTGCAAATGCTTCCATACCAGGCAATCCACCAAGTAGTGTTGGAATATGCATTCCTGGATTACCAACTGTTGCAACATGTAGGTGTTCTAATTTCTTTTTAGTGATGGCTTCTAAGCCAAAAAACGTAAAGAATATTTCAGATTCAATGCCTTCCATTCTTGCACCATTTGCCAATATAAAACAAGCGTAAACATTATCTATTGTTGCTTTAGAAAGGATAAGCATCATTTTTTTAATTGGTTTTTTCTCGTCTTCTTTTTTTGTGATTGGACTTTCAAGTGTATTTTCCATGATATTTTGTTATGAGTTATTCAAAAGGATTTAAAGTTAAATACAACTAACTGGTTTAGGAATACCTGCAATTCTACTAGATATTTTTAAAGGTCCTTTTGGGAATAATTGGTAAAATTCTTTAATACTTACTACACCGCTTTTTCCAATTTTTCTAATACTAAGTGGTGCTTCTTTTCTACATTCATCTTGGAGGTAATTAATAACTTCCCAATGCTTTTCTGTCATATCAATGCCTTCTTCGTTTGCTATTTCTGAGCCAACTTCTTTTGTCCATTGATTTAAATCTGTTAAGTAACCTTGCTCGTTGCATGTAACACAAAGCTCTCCATATATTTTCTCTACTACCATTTTATTTTTGTTTTAGTTATTATTAATTGTTTCTTCTATTTGTTTACCAGCTGTATTCATGGTTGCAGTTACAAAAGGTATATGTTTTCCTTTGATAAGCATATTCCAATAAATCCATTTAAAAGCTAATTTTCCCATGTGATTCATATGTGTTTCTTTTAATAAACTCAATGGACCAACACCTGGAAAAGGGAATGACCCTTTCACGGGTTCTTGATTATAATTGAAATCGATGAGTAATGCTTTTCCGTGCCCAGTTTCAATAAAACAATTAGCATGACCATCAAATTCTTGTTTAAGTTCTTTGCCCTCAATGAAACGTTTAATGTTTTCAGTTAAAATTTCAGCTTCAAAATGTGCTACTGAACCAGCTTTTGAAGCAGGGAGATTTGTAGCATCTCCAATAGCAAAAATATTATCTTTTACTGTTGTTTGAAGTGTAGTTTTATCTGTTGGCACATAATTGAGTTCATCTCCAAATCCAGAACGTTCAATCATTTCGTCTCCCATATTTGTTGGTACTGTTACTAAAAGATCATATTCTATTTCTTCTTCAGCAAAATCAACTATCTTTTTATTTTCACCATCAACATGTTCAATATTAAAATCAGAAACTACTTTTATATTTTTCTGTTCCAATAAATAATTAAGAGCTTCTGTTGCTTTTGGTTTTGTAAATGCGCCAGACATTGGTGTGACATATGTAATATCGACTTTGTCACGCATTCCTTTGTTGATAAAGAAAGAGTCTGCTAAAAACGCAAATTCTAAAGGCGCAACAGGGCATTTTATTGGCATTTCAGATATATGAACTACCAGTTTACCACCTTCCCAATTTCTGAGTTTGTTTCGTAAATTTTTAGAACCTTCATAAGTGTAAAAATCAAAAACCGATTTATGCCAATGATCTCCTAGCATGCCTTCAATTTCTTGAGGAGCAATATTTGTTCCTGTTGCAATTATTAAGATATCATAATGTAGGATATCTTTATTTTGAAGTAATACAACATCATTGTCCTTATCGATGCGTTCTATTTTTTCCTGAATAAGATTAACACCTTTTGGAATGAACTTATTAATTTTCTTTTTTACATCTTTAGTCTTATAAAGATCAAAGGGTAGGAACAGAAAACCTGGTTGATAGTAATGTGTTTCTTCTTGATCAACGATTGTTAAATTCCAATCTTTTTTTGGAAGCGTTTTTCGAAGATGATTTGCCATCATTGTTCCTGATGTTCCAGCTCCTAATATGAGTAACTCTTTCATTTTATTAGTTTTTGTTAGTTGTTATTTTCAACTTGTTTATTATTAAAAGTGTAACTAATTCCTACCATTACCATTGACGTAGTCATATTATAAGAGACTGATGATCCAGGAATTGCTCCTAATGGATTTGATGGTGATGCTGCAAATGGGCTTAGTATTTTTCCAGTTGTAGAACCATCACTGTCTCCATAGTGATAAACAGCATCAATATTCCAATTACCATTTACCATATAACTTAAGCCAAATTGATATGCATGCTTAATGATTGCAGTTGCTGGAATGTTAAAAAATGCTACTTCATCTGGAATTGGATTTGAACTATAAGTGTATCCAAAACGTAATGGTAATTTATTAATACCCTTGTATTGTAGACCAGCTGATACAATTGAAATATTTTCCCAGCCAAAACCTGCTACAGAAGCTGTTTGAGTCCAACCAGTTTCTGAAAAACCACTAGTGTTTTCATAGTCAACTCTTCTGAAATCTAATGCTAAATCTACATCACCTGTAGAGTAACCTAAACCAAGAGAAAAAATAGCTGGATAATCCATTTGGAATTCATTATTACTACTTGAATCGTCTAAATACGTGTTATCAAATTTAAATTTACTAAATTTTTGTGTAGTTTTATAAGAAGCCCCAAGTTTTAATCCATAACCTGAATCATAGAATAACCCAAACTGAGCTCCAAAACCTATTGAAGAAGCCTTATCAGTAGATGGATATCCTGCCATTGTTGGACTTGCTGTTGGATTTGGCATCAACTCTAACGCTGCATAATTAATATTTGGTTGTACACCAAACGATAACTTGTCAGTTATTTCGTAAGCATAGGATAGACCTATTTGTAATAGCATATAGTCAGATTCTATATGACCGAATCCCATCGCTTCTTGTGGATAATTAATAGGGTTTGAGTCTTCTAATGGGTTAAAACTAGGACTAAAAGGGTTATTAGATTCTTCTGGAAATGTTACGCCAAACCCACTTATACCAAAAGCAGAAGCTCCAAAAGTATGTTTGCTACCTTTATTACTCCATAAATATGCTATGTTAGGCATAATTGAAACTCCTCTGTCATCCTTAGTAACACCACTAACTCCAGGAGCTCCAGGCCCTAACATTCCTGCTGGTAATGATGAAGATAATTCTGGAGATGAAAAGAATAAACCAACATCAAGTTTTAAAATGTTATTATTAAAATTTGAGATTACTGCAGGATTCCAATAAAGTGCTCCTGAAATATCCAGTGGTTGAGCCGTTGATGCACCACCCATTGACATGTTTACAGCGCCAACTCCTTGCATTACATGACCAGTTTGAGCCATAGCTGATATTGAAAAAAGTAAATACAGAAATTTTGAAATAATTGCTTTCATGATTATATAGTTAGTTGTAATATTTGAAAATGTCCCATCAAACATCACATGATTTACATGTTTTTATTCTACTGTAAAATTATAACAACACATCAATAAGAAATATGATAATTATCATGAGCTTATGTAACAAGTGTTACATATAACTGTTCTTGTCAAAGATTTTGAACATAAAAAAACCACTTCTAATAGAAGTGGTTTTTAGTATAAATAAATTTCTGATAATATAGAAAAGACAAATTACTTTATCATATCGTAACTACGTTTAATGAAGTTTGTGAGTTCTTCACCTTTTAATAGACCTTGAGATAATCGTGCTAAATCTAAACTTTGGTTAATTAAACGTTCTTGTTTCTTCTTGGTTTTAGTACCTAAGATTTCTCCAACAAGTTCAGAATTAGTGTTAACAACCAAGTTGTACATTTCTGGCATGTTACCCATTCCAAACATTCCGCCACCACCAGTTTGTTGCATTTCTTTCATACGACGCATAAATTCTGGTTGAGTAATAATAAATGGAGATGCATTGCTATCCATAGCTTCCAATTGCACCATGAATTTTTCAGAAGGAATCACTTCTTTTAATAAGGTGTCTAATGCTGTTTTTTCTTCTTCAGAAAGCTTAGAAATGGTAGTTTCATCTTTTTTGATTAGGTTATCAATATGATCGCCATCTACACGAGCAAAAGAAATATTCTCTTTTGTTGTTTCTAATTTTTGAATTAAGTGAGATACTATTGGAGAATCTAATAGTAATACTTCGTAACCTTTAGCTTTAGCTGCTTCAATGTAGCTGTGTTGTGCATCCTTATCTGAAGCATATAAAATAACTAGCTTATCATCTTTATCTGTTTGGTTTGCTTTAATTTTATTGTAAAGCTCTTCATACGTGTTGTACGTTCCATCAACAGATGGATATAAAGCAAAAGCATCTGCTTTTTCGAAGAATTTTTCTTCAGAAAGCATTCCGTATTCTATGACAATTTTTATGTCATTCCATTTTGCTTCAAAATCTTCACGATTACTATTGAACAGAGATTTTAATTTATCAGCGACTTTACGCGTAATGTAAGAGGAGATTTTTTTAACTGCTCCATCTGCTTGTAAATAACTACGTGACACATTTAATGGAATGTCTGGTGAATCAATTACACCACGAAGCATTGTTAAGAACTCTGGAACGATACCTTCAACATTATCAGTAACATATACTTGGTTTTGATAGAGTTGAATTTTATCCTTTTGAACGCTCAAGTCATTCGTCATTTTAGGGAAATACAATATTCCTGTAAGGTTGAATGGATAATCTACATTTAAGTGTATGTTAAATAAAGGCTCTTCAAATTGCGTTGGATACAATTCACGATAAAAATCTTTATAATTTTGGTCTTCTAATTCTGCTGGTTGCTTTGTCCAAGCAGGATTAGGGTTATTAATAATATTATCTACAGTGATTTGTTTATGTGGCTCAGTTGTTTCTTTACCATCTTTATCAGTTGTAGTTTGAGGAGTGAAATCAGGATCGTTTACTTCCTTAGTTCCAAACTTAATTGAAATAGGCATAAACTTGTTGTACTTTAATAAGAGTTCCTTAATTCTACTTTCTTCTAGAAATTCAGTAGAATCATCAGCAATATGTAAAATAATTTCAGTTCCTCTTTCAGTTTTATCTGAAGCCTCTAAAGTAAATTCAGGAGAACCATCACACGTCCAATGAGCAGCCGGTTCATCCTTATGAGATTTGGTGATGATTTCAGCTTTTTCGGCAACCATAAAAGCAGAGTAGAACCCAAGACCGAAATGGCCAATAATTCCTGAATCTTTTGCTGAATCTTTATACTTGTCTAAAAACTCTTCAGCACCAGAGAAAGCTACTTGGTTAATATATTTTTCTACTTCTTCAGCAGTCATCCCAAGTCCTTGATCAATAATGTGAAGTTTTTTACCTTCTTTGTCAATTTTAACTTCAATTTGCGGATTGCCATATTCAACTTTAGCATCACCAACATTTGTTAAGTGTTTTAGTTTTAAAGTGGCATCAGTTGCATTACTAATTAGCTCACGTAAAAATATTTCGTGGTCACTGTATAAGAATTTTTTAATGAGAGGAAAGATATTCTCAACCGAAACATTAATATTTCCTTTTGTCATAATTTCATGTATTAAATATTTCCACGAAAGTGGAAAACTGTTTAAACTTAGTTTTTATTTATTGTTAAGTGATAGACAAAAAAAGTACCAATAGTATAATTGTGACAAGATGGCATAAAAAAAGCCATTCAGTATGAGAATGGCTTTTGAAAAGTAGTTAATATTAATCTTTTAGTTTTTCAACTTCTTTGCTAAGTGTTGGCTTATTTTTTACATGTTTTTCCATCCATTGATCTTGTTCCCAAAGTAAGTGCATTACTGATTCTCTTGCTCTGTAACCATGACTTTCTTTTGGTAACATAATCAACCTTGTTGGCGCACCATGACCTTTTAAGGCATTAAAGTAGCGTTCACTTTGAAGAGGATATGTTCCTGAATTATTATCAGCCTCACCATGTATTAGTAATAACGGTGTTTTCATTTTATCTGCATGCATAAACGGAGACATCGCATTATACACATCTGGTGCTTCCCAATAACTACGTTCTTCACTTTGAAATCCAAAAGGAGTAAGGGTTCTATTGTATGCACCACTTCTTGCAATTCCTGCTGCAAACAAATTGGAATGTGATAATAAATTAGCCACCATAAAGGCTCCGTATGAGTGCCCACCAACTGCCACACGATTTCTATCAATATACCCAAGATTGTCAACTGCATCAATTGCTGCTTTGCCATTTGCAACCAATTGTGTTCTAAAGTTATCATTTGGCTCATCGTTGCCTTCTCCTATTATAGGGAATGCTGCATTAGTTAAAACCACATAACCACGAGTTACCCAAAAAATTGGAGAACCATAAGATGGATACGTAAATCGGTTTGAGTTAGATGTGCTTTGTGATGCACTACTTTTATCTTTATATTCTCTTGGATATGCCCAAACAATCATTGGGTACTTTTTGCCTTTTTCATAATCTGCTGGTAAATATAATTCTCCAGAAAGGTCTAAACCATCATCACGTTTGTAGTTTATGACTTCTTTATGTACGTTTTGGATGCTTTTAAAAGGATTTTCAAACCTAGTTAATGCAACAGCTCCTGATTTGCGTTTTATGTTTTTGACATAATAGTTAGGGAACTCATTTTTAGACTCAACTCTTACTAAAATTTCTCCCTTTTTAACATCAAGAATGTCACTGATAATTTCTAGTTTATTCTTCTCTGTTGATTGGTATAAGCGTTTTGTCTGTTTATTCTTTAAATTAATTTTATCGATAAAAGGAAACTTTCCTTCTTTGTTATAACCAGCACCAATAAGATAAGCATCATCGCCATTTAATTCTAACGAATATCTACCATATTCATTTTTTTTAGTAGCGAAATTACCTGGATCACTATAACGATCTTGATAATTTCTATCCCAAATGATTTCTGGTGCTTGCTGATTATTTGAAGGGTTGAATACATAAGTTTTAGAATTTCTTGTATTCCACCAACGATCCATTGCAATGGCTGTATTGTCATTTCCCCAAATGATTCCTGCAAAACGTTGTTTAATTTTTAAAAGGGATTTTGGTGTTCCACTAAAAGGTGCATTTAATTCGAAAACTTCATCACGATATGCGACGTCTATTGCTGGATCACCACCATCAAGTGCTTCACACCAATATAAAGTTGAAGGTTTATCTGCTCTCCAAGACACTCTTCTTTTTCCCATCCGAGTAGACATAAATCCCTTTGGTAAATCTTCAATAAGAGGTACTTTTAAAAAATCACTAACTAAGTCTCCAGCGGTGCTATAGACACTAGTTTTTGATGGGAAACTTCTATAGGTTACTATGTAAGAGAAAGGTTTTTGAATGGTGTTTACCATAATATATTTCCCATCAGGAGAAAAAGAAATTCCTGCGTACATATCATCAGCTTTCCATTTTGTCATAGTGCCATCTAAAGATACTTTGTATAATTGAGCTGTTGCTAATTGCTCAAAATTGCTTACATCAATTGGATTTTTTAATAAATCTTGATAGGTTCTATTTTGCGCTTTTACACCTTCTTCACTTATGGAAATGGTTGGACCTGTAGGGACTGCGCTTTTAGTGTCTATAAGTGGTTTTTTATTATCAGATAACATTTTTACTAGTAGTGAGCTATTGTCGTTAAACCAATCAAAAGGGTTTCCCATATTAGCATTTAGGTTAGCGTCTGAAATTTTGGTAGCAGTAGCTGTTGCAAATTCTAATATCCATAGCTCTACTCCAATCTCAGTAGTATTTGTAAATGCTACTTTAGTTTCATCAGGTGAAAAACTAAAATAGGCAAAGCGACCATCTTTAGGTAAACCATTAACAGCAACGTTTTCACTATTCCTGCCATGTCGCACTTTGACGTCTGTATAATAACTTATGCGACTTCCAATATTTGTTACAGGATTTATTCTTAATCCACCAAGACGTAATTCTATTTCTGATAATTCGGCAATACTCTTAAAATTACTTCGATATAGAAACAACATTTTTTCACTTTCACTATCCATTCTTAAAGATGGAGCCAAAGGTGCATCAGCGAGTTCTAAAATATTGTCGTGAGGCAATTGATAACTTACATTTTCTTGCGCTTGTGAAAAAGTTACAAAACAAATAAGAAAATAAACAATTGATTTTTTCATGTTAAGTTGGTTTAAATTATTAGAAATGAGCTTAAAGTTACATAATTTTAGACTCTTGTAGATTTAATCTTCTAGTTAAAGTTTTTAACAGAACTTATAAATATGAGATGTTTATCACAGCTTAATTGTAATAATTCATTACTTTTAAAATTCAATTTGATTTAAGAAAAAAGACTTACTTATGTACAATTCAAAAATTATAGGGTTAGGTAAATATCTACCTGAACATGTGGTTACAAATGATGATTTGTCACAAATGATGGATACTAATGATGCGTGGATTCAAGAACGCACTGGAATAAAAGAGAGACGTTGGATAAAAAAAGGAACAGATGACACAACTGCTGTGATGGGAGCAAAAGCTTCTAGAATGGCAATTGAACGTTCTGGATTAACCAAAGATGATATTGATTTTATTGTGTTTGCTACTATGACACCTGATTATTATTTTCCAGGTTGTGGTGTTCAAATTCAAGATATGCTAGAGATGAAAAACGTTGGTGCTATTGATATTAGAAATCAATGTTCAGGTTTTGTCTATGCAATATCAGTAGCAGATCAGTTTATAAAAACTGGTATGTATAAAAATATTTTGGTTGTTGGTGCTGAATATCACTCTAATGGATTAGATAAAAGTACACGTGGTAGGGGAGTTACAGTAATTTTTGGTGATGGAGCAGGAGCATGTGTATTAACAAGAGAAGAAGATACTTTAAAAGGAATTTTATCTACACACTTGCATAGTGAAGGAAAGTATGCAGATAAGCTAATTGTTGAATCACCTAGTATTAGACATTGGGTCCCTGAAATTTTGGAAGCTAAGGAAGAGGACTTATCGTATTTCCCATATATGGATGGCACATTTGTATTTAAGCATGCTGTGGTTCGTTTTAGTGAAGTCATCATAGAAGGTTTAATGAAAAACGGATTACAAAAAGAGGAGATAGATATGCTGATTCCGCATCAAGCCAATTTACGAATCGCTCAATTTATTCAGAAGAAATTTGGATTGAGAGATGACCAAGTATTCAATAACATCATGAAGTATGGTAATACAACTGCTGCTTCTGTAATTATTGCTTTAACCGAAGCTTGGGAAGAAGGTAAGATTAAAGAAGGTGATAACGTTGTATTAGCTGCTTTTGGTAGTGGTTTTACTTGGGGAAGTGTGATTATTAAGTGGTAACTAAATCCCTTTGAAAAAAGGGGTCTCATAAAACAAAAGTATAGTACTGATTGTATAATTTAGTTTAATCAATTTAATGAAAGTTTTTCTTCCAATATTTATTATTATTATTTCTCTCTATTCATGTCAATCAAATGATAGTCAATTCTGTGATAAAAAATGGTCTCTTTTAAAACAAAGCATTTTTGTTGCTGATGGAGATGAAACATGGATTGAATTCCTGGAGGCTCGTAATATGAAAAAATCTAGAATTGAAATGGAAAACTTCATTGAGTGTATTTCTCATGATTCTTTAAAATTAACTTCTCAGGGCATGAGTGGGCATTATAATTTCTCAATCACTGGGACTAAACTAACTTTAGGATCTATAAGTTTCGAAATAGTTGAACTTTCTGACAGCTTACTTGTACTTAAAGATAATGATAACTTTAGGAAAATGATTTACATAAATAAATTAAACTAAAAAATTCAAACAATAAGATTCCTGCTTTCGCAGGAATTCAATAAAAAAACCCGAAGCAAAGATTGTTTCGGGTTTTTTAGCTATTAACCAACATTAACATTTACTAAAAATGTTCTTATATATAAGACGTAAAAAGGCTTGTTTTATTTCATTCAATTTTAAATTTATGCAAACTTTAACATTTATAAAGTAAAAACCCAAAGTAGTAAAACTTTGGGTTTTTTATTAATAACCAGACACTAACACTAACCATCAACTATTATATGTAGGTTATTAATTAAGTATTGTTTGCTAGAAGATTCCACCTCCAGATTTTTCGTCGTTATCTCTATTCTTTCTTGATTTAGCTCTGTATTTTCCACCACCAAAACGATAATTAAAACCAAGGTTCCATGTATTACTTTCCCAATTAAACTCAGCTATTTGTTTAAATGGTCTGTTAGCTGTAAGCGAAGCCTTCATGGTGTTGAATACGTCATTGTAATTAAAACTAAAGGTTGCTTTACCTTGTAAGAAGCTGTAACGCATTCCTAAGTTTACAAAGTGCATTGGGTCCATATCAAATTGGATACTTTTATTGGCTCCTCTGTAAAATGCAAATGCTGTAAATGATAAACTTTTACTTACTTTAAAATTATTAAAAACTCTAAAATTAAATGCAAGGTTATCTACTTCAACAGTTTCAATAACAATATCATTCTCTGTTGCTACTTCTGCAGGTACAGTTAATCTTTCAGCAATACTTTTTTGATTTTGCGAATACATATCAAAACTACCATTAATACTCCACCATGCTGTAGGACGATAATTTGTTGTTAACTCAAAACCGTAAGATGAGGTGTTGTCAAAATTGTCATCAGTTAATATTAATCGATTAAAATCTGCTCTATCAACAAAAATTACAGTTGAAATTTCATCTTGTATTCTTCTATAAAAAACACCTGCCGTAATAGATCCTTTTTCTAGTCGTCTTGTATAATTAGTTTCAAATGAGTTCGTGAATTGTGGTAATAAATCTTGATTTCCAAATTTTGAAATTAATGGTGTATTAAATTCAGGTAATGGATTAACTTGTCCAACTCCAGGACGATCTACACGTCTGCTATAACTGAATTGAAAAGAGTTTTTTTCTGAAGCTTCATATGTTACAAATGCTGAAGGATAAACTTCAAAGTAATCATTATCAAAAGGTATTACAATAACATCATTGGTAACTAAATTTGTTTCTCTTGCTAATGTTTTTACGTTAGCACTTTCTGCACGTAAACCAAGTTGAAAATTCCACTTATTTACCTTTTTGCTATAGTTAGCGTATGCAGAATAAATATCTCTGCTATAATCAAAGTAAGTTAATGAAGGAATATATTCACCTAGCAAATTTTGAGAGCGTCCATCAGATTCATAATCAATAACATTATTAAATAATCTGGCTTGTAAACCAACTTCTAATTTTGAATTTTCAGTTAAAGGATCTACATAATCTAAATTAATAGAAGTACGATCTCTTTCAGTATCTGTCAATTCAAAAAAGTTTGGTCTGTTTGACGCATTTCCAGCAAATAAATTATTTGTTTTTGAATCACTGCTATAAATGTTGTGATCTACCTCAAGTTCAATATTTTGTCCCTCTTTGTCAAAATCTCTCTTATAATCAAAATTATATTGCTGCGAGTCGTTATCTCCATCATTTGTGATTAATTGGTTTTGAAACGTATTATCACCAAAGAAAATATCTGTTCCAGCGTCTGTACCACCTTCAAATAGATTTTGGTTTGTAAAAACAGATATTGTATTTTTTTCATCCAAGTAAAAATCTACACCTACTTTAAAAACATTAGATTTTCTTTTATCTAAAATGTCAATATTCTGAAGTGTATTTTGTTCTACTCTTTCAATAAACCCATAATTGGCATTTTTTGAAACATTGTTACTGTAGTTACCATATACATTGAATTTTCCATTTCTATAATTCATATTTAATGAACTATTGAATTTTGGTTGTAACTCATAACTAAAGTTTGTACTTAAGCTTCCATTAAAACCTACCATTGTGTTTTTATGCAATACAATATTGATAATACCACTCATACCATCTGGATCATATTTTGCTGATGGATTAGTAATTAGTTCTACAGATTTTATAGCACTTGAAGGTATTTGTTTTAACAATTGTGCAGTAGGTATGTTAGAAAATTTTCCATCTACCATAACTCTTACATTTTGGTTTCCTCTTAAGCTAATATCACCAGTTTGCGCATCAACAGCAACAGATGGTATTCCGACCATTAATTCTGAAGCTGTTCCAGCAGCTGCTAAGTCTTTACCAATATTAATAACCTTTCTATCTACCTTTTGCTGAATGGTTGACGTTTCTGCTATAACAGTAACTGCGTCCAAACTAGAGGCTTCTTCCTCTAATTTAAGTTCTCCTAAATCGAATTTTCGATTTTTTCGAGTAATAGTTAATTCCTTAATAATGGCTTTGTATCCAATATACTGTGCTGTTACAGTAATTTTTCCTTCTGGAATTTTAGTGATTTCAAATGTTCCATCTTCTTGTGTAATACTTCCAGTAACAATTTCTCCCTTTTCATTTTTAATAATAATGTTTACGTATGGAAGAGGTTCGTTTAGCGCCTCATCTAGTACTTTTCCAGTTATAGATCCGTCGACTAATTCGTTGTCTGTAATAAGATTGTTTGCGTAGTTGCTTTGTACAGTAAGTAATACCAAAGCACATAATGTGATTAGTTTTTTCATTGATTTTTGATTGATTGATGTATATATTTTATAAATGCTTTTTACTACATTTATACCTAACAGACGACTATATTCTAATCCTGTTACTTTTTTTAACAGGCATTAACATTTTTTTAACATTTCACTCATGAAAACTTTAGTCTTTGGTGCATCATTAAAACCAAATCGATATTCTAATTATGCTATACAGCGCTTAGTAGCTAATAATCATGAAGTGGTTGCTTTTGGCTTAGAAGAAGGAGGAGTTGATGGTGTTAGTATTGATATTGAGTTGAAAGCATATAAAGATTTGCAAACTATAACGATATACCTAAATCCAAAAAAACAAGTAGCCTATTATAGTTATATAATTGGGCTAAAACCGGATCGTGTTATTTTTAATCCTGGAACAGAAAACCCTGAATTTCATAGACTTCTAAAAGAACATCATATTGATTTTGAAATTGCCTGTACCTTAGTTTTACTTTCTACGAATCAATATTAAACCAATAAAGGTTAGCAGACCATTAATAGGTAGTAATTCATATCCTAATACATAACCACCTAGTTGTTCTGGTGGAATACTTCCAATAACTGCAATTAATACTGCTGAACATAAAGCCACAACCCAAACATACTTATCTTTTACTTGATATTTTGTGAATATTCCAAAAGCGAACAATCCAAGTAATGGACCATAAGTGTAACCAGCAACTGTGAGTAAGCTATCAATGACATTGCTTGTTAGAACATATTTAAATATTATGATTACAATTACTAGCATTACACTCATGCCAATATGAGCTTTTTTTCTAACACTTTTTTGTTCTTCTTTTGGCTTCTTTTCAATGTCTAAAAAGTCAACACAAAATGATGTGGTTAATGATGTTAGCGCACTATCTGCACTACTATAAGCAGCAGCTATTAAGCCTAGCATAAAGGTAATTGCAAGTGTTATGCCTAAACCTCCATTTAATGCTATTTCTGGGAATAATAAATCGGTTCTTGGTTGTCCATCCATTAACGGCATTGATATGTTATTTTTATTAGCATATATATAAAGTAAAGCCCCTAGGAGCATAAACAAAAATGTTACAATGACTAATACAATACTAAAGGAGACCATGTTTTTTTGAGCATCTTTTAATGATTTGCATGTGAGGTTTTTTTGCATCATATCTTGATCTAAACCTGTCATGCAAATAGTAATAAACATACCTCCAATAAACGATTTGATAAAGTGACCACGTTCTAAAAAGCTGTCTGTGACAAATACATCGCTATATTCTTTGAGTTCACTAGATGCTAAAAATTCGCTAAAAGTCCAACCTAAATTTTCATTGATAAAATAGATGGATAAAATCACAGCCAATATCATGAATAAAGTTTGCAAAGTATCTGTCCAAACTATCGTTTTTATACCTCCTTTATTAGTGTAAATCCAAATGAGTAGAATTGAAATAACAACCGTAATTTCAAATGGTACATTCCAAGCATTAAATACAAATTGTTGCAGAACAATAGCAACTAAAAATAATCGGAAAGCAGCACCAATAACTCTTGATACAAAAAAGAAAAACGCTCCTGTTTTATGACTTACAACACCAAAACGTTGTAATAAATACTCATAAATGGAGGTGACATTGAGTTTGTAATATATAGGTAACAGCAAATACGCAACAACAAAATAACCAACCATATAACCTAAAACCACTTGAAAGTAGCTAAACTGCGAACCTTCAATCCATCCAGGAACTGAAATAAAAGTGACTCCAGAAAGAGAAGCACCAACCATACCGAAAGCAACTAAATACCAAGGAGACTGTTTTCCAGCTTTAAAAAAGTCTTCATTATTGTCATTCTTTCCTGTGAAATAGGATATGAGTATAAGCACAGCAAAATAGGCTGCTATTAAAATTAAAATTTGAGTTGAGCTCATTGCTGATTGAATTAGGTTTTGAAAATACAAATTAAAAAAATCATATTCTAAATTATGTCAAAAACTTGATTAAAGAATATAAATCAAGTTCAGAATTAATTGTAAATTCGTGGCAATGGAATTCTCATCAAAATTACTCCAAAATGCTGTTAATGAAATGGCACAATTGCCAGGAATTGGTAGGCGTACTGCATTGCGTTTAGTGTTGCATTTAATGCGACAACCTATTGATCAAACAAGACATCTAGCAGAAGCCATTACAAAAATGCGTAACGATATTAAATTTTGCAAGAGTTGCCATAACATTAGTGATGTTGCCATTTGTGAAATATGTAATAATCCACATAGAAATAAAGACATAATTTGTGTGGTTGAAGATATACGTGATGTGATGGCAATTGAGAGCACAAGTTCCTTTAGAGGGTTATATCATGTTCTTGGAGGTAAAATTTCACCAATGGATGGTATTGGACCTCACGATTTAAATATTACAACCTTAGTTGATAAAGTAAAAGAAGGTAAAATTAAAGAATTAATTTTTGCATTAAGTTCAACAATGGAAGGTGATACAACTAACTTTTATATTTATAGAAAAATTCAAGATTACAACGTGATAACTTCAACCATTGCTCGCGGAATTTCAGTTGGAGATGAATTAGAATACGCAGATGAAATAACACTTGGACGTAGTATTACAAATAGAATTCCGTTTGAAATTTCATTAAAATCATAAATGACGCTTTCAGTTGTTATACTAAATTACAATGTTGAATACTTTTTAGAATTGTGTCTAAAAAGTGTTGAGAAAGCTATAGCAGCTATTGAAGCTGAAATTATTGTAGTTGATAATAACTCTTCAGATGGTAGCTCTGAAATGGTTCGGCAAAAATTCCCAGATATCAAACTCATTTCAAATAAGGACAATGTTGGTTTTGCGAAAGCGAATAACCAAGGCGTAAAAGTTGCAAAAGGAGAATATGTGTGCATTTTAAATCCTGATACAGTTGTTGCTGAAGAAACCTTTGTAAAACTCATAGATTTTGCAAAGAGCAAACCAAATCTTGGTGCAATAGGATGCAAATTAATTGATGGTTCAGGAGCATTTTTGCCAGAAAGCAAACGTAATATTCCAATTGTTAAGGTTGCTATGCAAAAGTTATTTGGAAATGATACTAAGTATTATGCAAGTCATTTAAATAAAAATGACTCTGGAAAAGTTGATGTTTTAGTAGGTGCATTTATGTTTATGAAACGTAATGTTTATAATCAAGTCAATGGTTTTGATGAAGACTATTTTATGTATGGTGAAGATATCGACTTATCGTATAAACTTATTAAGCATGGACTACAAAACTACTATTTTGGAGAAACTACATGTATTCATTATAAAGGAGAAAGTACTAATAAAGATAAAAAATACACCAAGCAATTTTATAATGCGATGAAATTATTTTATCAGAAGCATTTTAAAACAAATGTTCTTTTTGACACTATAATTGTTGTTGGAATAGATATAGCGCATTTATTTAAAGGTAGTGGCAAACAAAATGTTTTTAAACCAGATCAATACTACTTAATAACGAACTCTAAGAATTCAGCATTAGAAGAGGCTTTAGATAAAAAAGTACATCTTCAAAATTACATAAAAGGTATTGAAGAAATGTCTGAAGTTGTCTTTGATGCTAATACGTTGTCTTATAAAGAGATTATCAAACATCTTGAAATTCTTCATCAAGTAAACCATCTAAGTTTTAAAATTCTACCTAATAATTCAAACTTTATTATTGGTAGTAATAACTCTATAAATAAGGGAGATGTTATTCATTTTAATAAGAATTAATTAAAAGAAGTTCAAAGAACTAATTGATTTTTCATTAATTTTGCAAGCAGAAACCAAAAAATCGCTTTTGCATTACAGATATGGCAAAATTTGAACTTAAGTTACCTAAAATGGGAGAGAGCGTTGCAGAAGCAACCATAACGTCATGGCTTAAAGAAGTAGGAGATACTATTGAAGCTGATGAAGCCGTTTTAGAAATTGCTACAGATAAAGTTGATAGTGAAGTCCCTAGTGAAGTTGATGGTGTACTAGTTGAAAAACTATTTGAAGTTGATGATGTTGTTCAAGTAGGTCAAACTATAGCAGTAATTGAAATACAAGGAGAAGGTAACGTTAGTGTTGCTGCTCCAGATCAAGAAATATTAGAACAAAAACCAGAATCAATACCAACTTCAGCAGCTGTTCAAGTTGCTGAAACCGTTGTGGCCGCCCAAGCAGTTGCTACTCCAGTTATATCTTCTGAAGATCGTTTTTATTCACCTTTGGTAAGAAATATAGCAAAAAAGGAAGGTATTACACAAGCAGAATTAGATGCCATTCCAGGAACAGGAAACGATGGTCGTGTTACAAAAAATGATATTCTAGCTTATATAGGGTCTAGATCAAGTCAACCTATTGCTCCTGTTGCTCCGAAAGTAGAACAAGTACAATCTAATGGTGCAGAGAAAGTGCCAATGCAAGCTCCCGAAGTGAAGCAAGTACAACCTATTATTAGCTCTGGAGATGATGAGATTATTGAAATGAGCCGAATGGGTAAATTAGTGGCCAAGCATATGATCGATTCAATTCAGACTTCTGCTCATGTACAAAGCTTTATTGAAGCTGATGTTACTAAAATCTGGAATTGGAGAAATAAAATTAAAAACGATTTTAAAAATCGTGAAGGTGAAAACTTAACGTTTACACCAATATTCATGGAAGCTGTTGCCAAAGCACTTCGTGATTACCCAATGCTGAATATATCTGTTCAAGGTGATACTATCATAAAGAAAAAGAACATTAATCTTGGTATGGCTGCCTCATTAGGAGATGGTAATTTAATTGTTCCGGTAATTAAAAATGCAGATCAGTTGAACTTAATAGGTATGGCTAAGCAAGTAAACGACTTGGCAAATCGTGCTAGATTAAACCAATTAAAACCAGACGACATTCAGGGAGGAACTTACACAGTAACTAATGTTGGAACCTTTGGTAGTATCATGGGAACACCAATTATTAATCAACCACAAGTAGGTATTTTAGCTTTAGGAGCTATTAGAAAAGTACCTGCAGTTATTGAAACTGCTGAAGGTGATTTTATTGGTATTCGTTACAAAATGTTCATGTCACATTCTTATGACCATCGTGTTGTTAATGGTGCACTAGGAGGTCAATTTGTTAAGGCTGTAAAAGATTATTTAGAAGCTTGGGATTCTAATAGAGAAATTTAGACGTGTCATTCCTGCATGGGCAGGAATCTATAAATAATTTGATTTTGTTTAACGGTTGGTTGGTATATGAATATTGTGGTTTTGTGTACGAGGATTTTCCGTAGGAAAATCAGAAGTAACAAAATTGCACAAACTCTTGATTAAACACACAAACAGCTATTATTTTTATACATTGTTGACAATAGTTTATATTATTTTTTCATTTGCTCATAAAACTTCCGCCACTCTGAAGTATCATAGATTAAATGAGATTCTTTTATAATCCCATTTTCAAGCCTAAACCATTCAGAAGCTGTGTTTGATTCTAATCCTGGGATAGATGACTTGAAATCATAAAATGTAGCTACCCAATTACCATTTTCAGATATATTAATAATATCTATTCCAATTATTACAGCTCCAATTTCTTTAGCTAATGAGATAAATTCTGCTTTAGAATTTAACTCTACCATAGGGTTTTTAAATTTGTAATCATCTGCTAGTAAATCCAAAGATTCTTGAATTTGTGCGGGGTTATTAAAACCGTTTATAAACGTTTTTACAATTTCTTGATTTGTCATATTGTTACTTTGAATTTGTTGAGAATAGATATTAATTGAGAACATAGTAATTCCTATTATAAATGCATATTTTATTAATCTCATATTTTTAATTTATTATGAGACAAAATTCAGGAATGCGAATGAATTTATTCTTGGTAAAAACCAAGATTTTCAAAGTTTAATTGTGTTGATTAATTTGCTGAAGTTGGTAGGGTCAATTCGTAAATATGAAGCAATATCTTTCTGAGGAATCATATTTAGTAAGTGTGGACTTCTCTTCACAAAATTTTTAAAACGAGTTTCAATATTGAAAGCCATTAGTTGGTGGTGTCTTTCTATAATGCCTAATAAAAACTGTTCTGTAATCTTTCTAAAAAGAGTTTCAAGTTCTCGGTGCTCTTGTATTAATTGCATATGTTTTTCATAAGATAGTCGTAATAATTTGCTGTCTGTAATTGTTTCAAGATAATATTTGGAAGGTGTTTGGGTGAGAAAAGATTCCATAACACCACTAAATGACGGATTGTAAGCAAAAAACATGATATGTTGTTTTCCTTCATTTAAATAGTATGATTTTTGAATTCCTTCTTCTACAAAATATATGTAGCGTTCAGTCTTTCCAGATTCAGTAATAATAGTCTTTTTTGGTGTTGAATATTCAGACCAGTGAGATATATATTCGTCTAGAATTTTATCGTTTATTTCGAATATATCTGATAGAAATTTTTTCAATTATAGCCAATAGTTTTTGTATGATTAGTTTTGTGGTTTAGCAACTAATTTAGCAAATATAAACCGAATAGAAAATCTGAGAGGATTTTCGTAATTATACTTGAACCAAGCAATTAATTATACACGGAGTTACCACACGTTTTCTTCCTATTTATTGTTCTAATTCTTTTAAAATATTTTCAGCTTCATTGATTGTCTTTTTGTACTTTATTAGAATCCACTTATTAATTAATATTTGAATAATAATTCCTAATGGCAAAACATACCAATAAACTCCAAAGTCGTTTTCTGCAATGAGGTTATTGTCATTGAAAATTTTTTCTGCAGTCAGTACAAAAGCCATGATAAATGGGATGGTCAGGTAAGAACTTGTTTTTATAAAATTGATGAATTTTTGTTTTCCTTTTACGTATTCAAAAAGGGATTGCTTAAATGTATTTCTAGTAATGTCAAGATACCTTAAAGCTCTTATCCATTTCATAGAAAGTATAGGTACAATTATTAAAAAAAGAACGACTATGATTCCGCTAGTAGCTAAGTACCAAGTGTTTAATTTGGCGTAGTTTATCAGGACGAAAGCAGAGAAGATAAAAGAGAAGAAAGCAAAAATGGTTTCTGTAATTGAAATTGAGCGTATTTTATTATCATATTGCTTCTTTGTAATATTTATAATCGATTTATCGGTTAATATCTTTTGTTTATCAATTTTTTGATTCCTGTCATCCCATATGTTTTTCATTTCTTCGAGTTCCATGCTTCTTTTTATTTAATGAGTTGAGATTTTAATTTCAGTTTAATCCGAGATAAACGAGTTCCAATATTAGTTTTAGAAAACCCCGTAATACTGGCAATTTCATCGTAATTTTTGCCCTCCAAATGAAGAAGAATAATCCCCTTTTCAACAATACTTAGTTTTTTTATATGCTCATATAAGAGCGAAATCCGCTCATCCATTATTGTATCTATTTGCTCCATTCGATTTGAGAGAATCGAATCAATAGTTATTTGATTACCTTTTCTTTTCTCCTTTTTTAAGTAAGAAATAGATGTATTTAAGGCAATACGATATATCCAAGTACTAATTTTCGATTCTCCTTTAAACGACTTATATGATTTCCATAATTGATAGACAATTTCTTGGTATAAATCTTTTTGGTCTTCAATCGTATTACAATAAACTCCGCTTACTTTATAGATTATTCCTTCATTTTCTTTTAAATCACGTATAAATTCTTTTGTAGCCATTTAGGTGATTTTATTCAGATTGGGAAATTTTATTAAACTCTTTTTTTAAGGCATAAACACAAATTGAGATAATGATTATCACGCTTATAACAACCAAAATTAAATTTGTCGTACCTCCTAGCATTTCAGCATACGACTTATCTATTGTTGATGAATCAATAAAAAACCTTGACAAGTATCCACTTAAATTTGCTGAAGCATGGATTATAACGGTTGCTAATAAACTTTTACTTTTATAATAAACCCAGCCCATAAAAACCCCCATTATTAATCCAGTCACAAATGACCAAGGGCTTAAATGAACTATTCCAAATAACACGCTGGATATTAATATTGACAATATTGGAGAATGTTTTTTTAATAAGCCATCTAAAATAATTCCTCTAAAAATTAATTCTTCTAAAATAGGTGCAGCAATCACCATATAAATAAAGGTCAGAATTCCTGTTTGACTTGCTGCCTTGATAAATTCTATTTTAATACTTTCAGGCATTGGTATTAAGCTTGTAATTGGAGCCACAATACCCAATAATAGTGCTGCTCCTACTACTATTATAAAAGGTACTATTCTTTTGTTTTTAATAGTTAGATTAAATGATTTTTGAGCAGTTTTCTTTTTTCGGATTCTATTCACTATCAAAAAAGGAATACCCATTGCTGAAATTTCAAAAAGTAATGTTGAAATTTCACTTCCAGTTACTTCGGTAATTATTGGAGTTACTATACTTAAAAGTATCATTACTAGGATTATGATTCCTGTAATTCCAAAACTCTGAGCTATACTTGGATAAGTATTCAATTTAGATTTTGTCATAATATTTGTTTGTTAGATATATCTTATTAGTATAAGAAGTATCCTGAAAATCACAAATAACTATATTTCTTTAAAAGAAATAATTTTAATTTAGACTATTTTATTCGAAATTTAGTTCAACATCAGATTCATATTTGGTTTTACAAGCCGTATGAAGGCTATTTATCAGCTATAGTTATTTATTATTTTTAGTAAATCAGAGGGATGTTCAATCTCAAAATCAGGTTTATGAGCCCAAAGTCTTGTATCAGCTCCACTATATTTTGCTACTATAGCTATTATTGTATTTTTACCATTTAATTCTATATCTATGTTTCTTGCAAATTCCACATCTCCTTCATGATCTCCAACGTAAATAATAGTTTTATTAGCAGTATCTTCAAATATTTGATCCAGACATTTTAATCCACCAAATGGAATTGGTTTTTGGGCATTGCTTGGAATATCATCATAACCAATAATTGCTTGAAATTTATGAATTAAACTATTTTGTTCTAAAACACGATTAATGTTTTCTGATGAATTTTGAGAACAAATGCCTTGGGGTAAATGGATTTGATTTATTGTTTGTTTAACTTCAGAGAATAATTCTACTGGAGTCGTATTTTTGAGTTGATATTCTGTCCACATAGTTCCAGCTTTAAGCATTTCAGTTTCGGTCATTCCATAATAATTCACATACAGATCTTGCCAGTTTTTGGATTGATGATTAGCTATATGATAGGAGTCTTCACTTCTTAAATAATGTGGTAAATTTTCTTCTGTAAGTCTAGGCGCTACTTCTGATAGGATTTGTTTGGTAATATTAATATTTTTTGGCACTGAATTCACTAAAGTTCCATCATAGTCCCAAAGAATTGCATCTATATTCATTCTTGTTGGTTTTTTATTTATAGTTAATACACCAATTTAGTAAAGATAATCAGAAAAGAAAATCCGACGAGGACTTTCGGAAGTTTATACGGTGTTGGTGTATTGTTCTTACTTTCAGTATTATTTTATCTTTAAATAACTCTATTTACCATTGAAAAGGTATTCAGTAAACAATGAGCAATAATTATTGGCCATAAATTTCGCCCAAACTTTACATATGCGATACCCATTATTAACCCAATAATTCCTGTCTGGATTGATCTTGCTGAAAAATCATTTGAATGTCTAAAACCAAAAATGGCTGCTTGTAGTACAACCGCACAAATTGTTGCGAAAGTTGTTGATGAGAAAAGCCGTTCAAACCAATTTATTAAAAAGCCTCTATCCAATAATTCTTCCAAAAAGGACTGAATTAATACCATAGGCATAATTGAAAGGAAAAGAAGCCAGTTTCCTTTGAGGTTTCCAAATTTTGAAACAGCATTATTAGAAGAATTGTCTGCTGCTATTGAAAAAGGTAAATAGTCTTTTACAAAATTAAATAATATAATTGAAAATATAACAGCAACAAAAATTAATACAGAAATACCAATTGTTTGACCTATACTTTTAGGTTTACTCAAACCTATTTCTTTCCAAGTCACATTTCTAACTTTCATTCTCCAAGTTGCAACTACGAGGGTAGTAAGTGACCAAAAAAGTCCGTTTGGAAGAAACCCAATTTTTTCAAAGTATATCTCTCTAACTAAAAACATTATAGAGATGTAAATAATTAAGTCAATCAGAAACCCCTTTTTATTAGTTGTTTTTAAAGAACCAGTAGTGTTACTTAATTTCATAAAGTTTTTTTTAGATGTTTTGATATGCCTTATTAGTACAAGAAGTATCATAAAAATCACAAATAATTATGATTTTTTTAATAAGGACTATTTTTCACGTGTAATAGTGAATGAAATATGAATAAATTGGTTTTATGTTTGAGGGTTTTTCACTGGAAAATAAGTTGAAATGAAATTTAAAAATACTTAATTTAGCATTATTTATACATTGCCAGCCACTGTTTATTTCACAAAAAGGTCTAGAATATCGGATAAGTCAGTAGTATTTCCATTAACCATTCTAAAACTGTCATAGTAACTATCAACTATTGGGTGAAATTTTTCTGCCTGTTTCGCTTCTGACCAACCCTCTTTTATTGATTGTAATGCTGTAAAATTATCTTTGTGTAGATTTAAAAATAAATCGGTTATATTTTCTTTATCCGATTCAGTAAGACTATTATTTACTAAAACAGGACCTAGAGGAATTTCTTCAGAAATCCATAATAATTTGTTAGAGCTTAAAAGAGTAGAATCTGCTTGAATTTGTTTAAAGTATTCATTGCTTCCGATGGCGCTAATATCAGTTTCTCTTTTTATCATTTTATTGAAAGTAGAAGAGTGGTTGCCTCCATATTTTACTTCTTTAAATTGATTTTCAGGTGATTTAATGCCTATTGAACTTAAAAATAATCTTGGAACAAGGTTGCCAGAAGTTGACCCTTCAGTTACAAACATTATCGATAGGCTATCAGAATTGTTTTTTAGTGCATTCAAATCATTAATACTTTTGTTATTGGTCAATAAAACAGTCTTATAATTATCAATAGCATTTTTTTTGATTTTTAACGTAGCTACTGGCTCCATATTTTTATTATCCAAGGAAAGAAGCAAGTAGCCTAAAGTATTTATCAATCCGACATCTACTTCATTAGATTTTATTCCTTCAATAAAGGATGCAACATCTGGATAACTCTTTATGTGAACTGGTCTTTTCAGAAGTGTTTCTAATTCTTGTGAGAGTGGCTTTAGATTGTTTATCCTATTGTTTGTAGAATAAGTATAAGTAGCTAGTCTTAAAGGTTGAATATTATTATCACACCCCGAGTGTAGTAAACCAATTAGGACTATTAGTAAAACGAAGATTATATTTTTATTGATTTTCATAGTCGTATTTATATTATTTATAAATGTTTGTTGACGAGATAAAAGTTCGTTTTATTCGCTTTTTTGTAATTCCTTAAGCTTATCCTTGGCATTGTTATTTTGAGGATTTAATTCAAGTGATTTAGCGTAATTTAAAATTGCCAGATCAATTTCACCTATTTTCATACAGGCTTCAGCATAACTATCGTATACTTTGAAACTATGAGGATAGAGCATCATATTCACTTTGAAAGTGTTTTGTGATAATTTCATTCTGTCCTCATGGTAAAAATCATAACCTAGATCATTTAGGAAGTCTTCAGTAGCTTTAGGGTTAGTAGGGTCATGTTCAACTAAGGTTCTATATGCTTTAAGTGCTTTTTCAAAGTCACCTTCAAGAAGAAACTCTACTGGTTCTTTTTCATCAGTATCCATCTTGACAAAAGTTGAAGTTATGGCTCCATCGTTTCTATTTATGTAAAGCAAATTGACCTTTTCATTTTCAAAATTTGGTTTGAATTGAATAAGACGACTAGAATTTCTTTTAACAAAAGTACTATCTGACACTTTGATTAGTTCTTCAGCTTTTACGTCAAGGATATCTTTAATCAGCAGTAGATTGTCCTTTTGAAAAACTTCATCAGTCGCGTTATTGGACTGATATCTACCAGTAATTTTATCGACTAAAGACTGTTCAATTTCTATTTTTTTATATACCGGAACAAAACCATCCCAATCATACGCCAGAGCAACAGAGCGAATCACTTCAGCATTGAATTGCCCGAAATTGGAATTAGTGAACACTACCACACCATAACCTTTGTCTCTATGAGCCATAATCTCAGCTTGAAAACCTGTATTCCATCCGTGATGCCTTAAGTAGATTTCATCGTTTTTATTTAAAAGTTGAAACCCTAACCCGCGTGTAGATGACCAACCAGAATCAATCACTCCATATGGTGTACCCATTAATTCTGTTAGATTTTTTGATAATCCTTTAGTATTCTTACCTTTTAGGGTTTGCTGTATGTTGGTTATAAATTTTGCATAGTCCTCGGCAGTTGTCCATAATCCAAATGAAGCCATTGTAGGATAGATATTTTTTCTACCTTTTACCATAGAACCATCTTGCAAATAACCTGTTGCTACCTTCGTTAATTGCTCTGTTGTAAGAGATTGATTAAACGTACTGTTATTCATTTCTAAGGGTTGTAACACGCGTTCATGCATGATTTCTGGGAATGTTTTCCCCTCAACATCCAGCATCATTTGTTGAATAGGCACATAGTGTTCATATTCAAAACGAACACTTTCACCAGGCTCTTTATTTACAGTAATTTTCTCATTTTTAGCTGGATAAATTCCGTTTACTATCTCTACAAGTGTTGGAGTTTTTTCATTTACACTATATCCATGTCCTCCTATTCTACGAGGATATATTCCCGCAGAATGATTTAAAAGATTTCTTATTGTTACTTTCTTTTCATTGGTAAATTCACTATCTGGCAATTTCCAGGATTTTAAATAACTGTTAATGTTTTCATCTAATGTTACTTTATTTTGTTCTACAAGACGTAATGCACCGTAGGCCGTTACTGGCATACTTAGTGCTGATGCTTGGAAAAGTGTTTGTGTCGTTACTGGAGTGTTACTTTCCTTATCCATTACACCGTACCCTTTGGTCCATGCAATTTCACCGTTATTTATTACAGCAATACTAACACCTGGAATTCCATAGTGTTCCATGCGGTCTTCTATAGACCATGTTGAATCGCCCTCTATGTATACTCGAGTTGTAAGACCAGTTTCTACTTTTTTAATTAAATCAATTGTAGTAATAGCTTTTTGAGCAAAAACGGTGTTTAGCGATATAGCGCTTGTCAATAATAATATTAGAGTAGTTTCCATGTTTTCTTCCTTTTGTTATTGTATTGGATAACAGCCTAATGTATGGATAGTTAAACCATCATTTTTATTAAAGTGATTCAAAATAAACCTTTTGTCTACTTATTTGTGTTTGTAATTTATAATTCCAACCCACCCGCTGGCTCGTTCACTAAAAAGATCTACTAGATATTTTTATACGTTCCGTCCTATTTGGGTCTGAGGGTCTCAATAATTTTTGCATCTACCCAGAATATACCCCCTCTATTAAAGAAAAAATATTTTCCGTCTGGACTTACGTACCCTCCAGCTTCCCCTTCGCTTGTATTTATTTTATCCCCCATATTAATGGCGGTACCCCATGAACCGTCTTGCTGTCGAAAACTGATATACAAATCAACTTCACCATATCCGCCGTCATTTTCACTGTCCCAAATAATGTAAGACTCATCTGGCGCGATGAAGGGGTGGGCAGTCCATTTTCCGGTGTTAATCTCTTTGCTGAGCAGTCTAGGTTCCTCACGTTTGCCATCTTTGAGTGTTGATATGCGGAGTACATCGTTGCTTTTATAATCGTCAAAAACATAGGTGCCCTTGGTGGATGCCGACAGGCGCATAATACCCCAGTCTTCTCGGTTAAATAGGGGTCCAAGGCTTTTTACCGCTGACCACCCGGTCTCAGTACGCTCCATATATTTGTTGCCCAAATGCATAACCTTGCCATCAGGAGCAAGGGTAGGACGACCTACCCTGGGTCCCACAACAGACTCGCGCCATCGATTATTTTCGGATCTAAAAACTACTAACCACCATTTTCCAGTTTTTAGGTCTTTCCTAGAAAAATAGAATTCTTTCATGTCGGGTGTGAAGGAAATGCCACCGTCACGATGCTTTGTCGAAAGAATACCTGGGGCAAAAACTTCAGGAGTTAAGCCCGGTGGTTTTTGCCCGAGATAAGGGCCTTCTAAGATTGGATGGTTAGCATCGTTTTCAATTTTTTCTTGAGCAAAGACAGTGTTAAGCGATATAGCACATGTCAATATTAATAATTTCGTTGTTTTCATAATTTCTTCTTTTTTGATAGCTAAGCGCTTTCCATCAGTAGACCAAGCTAGATAGCCACCACCACGATTTGTAATTTTTATTTTTGATTTAGCTTCACTATCCGTCAGATAAGTTCCTGAATGGCCTGATTCATTAGACCCATAAGCAATTGTATAGGAGGTTGGTTTAGATTTGTCACTATTCTGGCAATAAGCATTGACAGATAGTAAAGTCAAAAAAATAGATAAGATTTTTACATGTTTCATATTCATTTTTTTTAATTGATTATCAAAATTGTGTCTATTTTTTAGCAGAGTTCTTTGTTAGTTGTAGGCTCTTAATCGATTAATGTTCCTTCATATACAGTATCATATTTGTTATAATCAGTATCATTCCCTCCAATCATATAAATCTTACCATTGAGTGTAGTAATACCTCCTATCTGTATTGGTTTGGGTAAATTGGTTGATTTAATCCATGTATCGTTTGTTGTATCATAGATATATACACTTGAAACGGCTTTTCCGTCTTTATTTTGCCCACCGGGAAAAATAATTTTATCATTTATAACCGCACTACCTAACAGAATAGAAATCCAAACAGGACTCTTCTTTTTTGTTTCCCATTTATCAGAAAGTGTATCATACTTCCATAAAACATCGCCACAAAGCACGTAAATATTGTTCCCGACAGCAGAAATTATTGGATCCCCATAAGGCGTAGGTAGAGGGGATAAGGTTTGCCATGAATTTGATTTTGGATTATAAACTTCGTTATTTTCGGTTTTTACGATTTTATTTGTCCTGCTAGACTTAGTTATTCCGCCCATAACATAGATTTTATCATTAACTACGCATGAAGTATTGTGTTGTCTTCCTGTTGGCATTGGCGCCAATACATTCCACGTGTTGTTTAAAGGATTATAGGCTTCTAGTCTGTCTAGTGGTCCTTCTGCTCCTCCTGCTCCTCCAATAGCATAAATTAATCCATCTATTTCTACTAAATTTACATTCCATCCCCGAGTAATCATATTTGTTGTTTTCTTCCATGTATCCTTAACGACATTATATTCATAAACTCCTGAAATTTTAGAATGTGCCTCCATAAAATAGATATTATTATTGCTGCTTACTGCTGCTCCTCTCATAGGTTGTGGAAGCTTTGCCTTTTCCTTCCATTCTATTTTTTGAGCATATACAGTGTTAAACGATATGGCACATGTCAATATTAATAATTTTATTGTTTTCATATTTTCGCCTTTTAGCATTATTTTTTTATAGGTTGATGCACTTCTTTTACGGATTATTGTTTGGGTCTTAGATTCTCTATAACCTTAGCATCAACCCAATGATTTTTACCCACATAGTAAGTTTTTCCATCTTCCTTTTGTATCCATTCTCCTCTATTAAAAAATAAATATTTTCCATCTTGTGTTACCATGGGTGAACTTTCTTGCATTCCACTATTGATAGTTGGTCCCATATTAATTGGAGATGACCAAGGATGCTCTTTGTCATTTTGTTTAAAGCTAATATAGAGATCAGCTTGACCGTAACCTCCTTCTCTTCTCACATCCCAAATTAAATAAGATTCATCTGGAGCAATTAAAGGATGAGCAATATATTCTCCTTTATTCATATCAGCATTCATTCTTACTGGGTTTTCATACTTACCTTTCTCTAAAGGACAATAATAAAGCTTGCCGTTTATGTTATTATCTTCTTTTTTATAAACTGCATAATAATAAGTTTCTTTAGATGAAACCGACAAACCATGTGCTTGATTTTTTAAAAATTCACCCAAACTTTTAGGTTCTGACCAACCAGTATCTGTTCGTTTTCTTTGTTCCTTACCAACGTACATAGTATTTCCATCTTCTGAGAATCTCGGCCATTTTATATCTGTATTAGCTTCCTTTCCCCAGCTATTATTTTCATATCGAACTACAAAAAATGAACGTTCTTTATATCCATCCTTTTTCCTGACAAAATAGAATTCTTTCATATCTTGTGAAAACATTCCTCCTTGAAAACTTTCTTTCGGAGAAAGCATTTCTGGTGCAAAAACTTCAGGAATTAAACCAGGTAACTTTTGCCCAAAATAGCGATTTTCCAAGGCTGGAAAATCAGAACCACTTGCTTTCTGATTTATAGTTTTGCAGGCATTAAAAAATAGGGTCAATACAAGTGTTAAAAGTATAAAGTTGTAATTTTTCATTGTTTAAGTTTTTTTAATGTTTGGTAATGTCTCGGCTATGAGTAGTTGCGTAGGTTAGTACTTAACGTTGTAAGCACACACCAAGCTGAAAAACCTCGTAGATTTTCAGAAGTAGGTGAGAACAAGCATTATAGCCATTGTTGTAGGTAGTTTTATTTATCATTTAGAGTTTTCACAATCATTAAATTTGTTAATTTTTCTATTTAACAGCTTCAACTTTGTATCCTTCGGCACGTAAAAGTTTTATCACACCATTTTTACCTGCTAAATGCAAAGCGCCTACACCAAAAAATGTAGGTTGTGCTTTTGATAATTCAGTAATACGCGAGATCCATTTTTTATTTCTATTGGTCAAGAATATGTCTGTATGCTTAGACATATTAGAATTAGAATTACCCAACATAGCTTCCAGTTTTTTGATATTTCCAGATTTATAATGCTTAAACATTTCAGCAGCAACAGTTTTTTCATATTCTAAATTGTCTTTAGCTGAACGTAATAAATCGGCTAGTTGATCTTCATAAGGAATTTCGTCAAAAACATGCAATTGTTCTTCAATAGTTTCTAGACCTAATATCTCTTTATTTTGGTTTTGAGCTACTTTTATGAGTTCTTGCTCAAAAGATTGCACAGGACAGCCAATAAGTTTTGGATGCAACATGGCAATTATAAGGGAAGGCTTAATGTTTTGTACTGCGTTTAATGGAACACCTGCTGCGTTCTTTAATAAGGTGTTTATGGCTTCAAAATCTTCTTTAGAAACCATGTCTTCTATTTTTTTGCCATCCTTCATATATATACCTTTCCTCATTTTGGATTGCATGCTAGGATCGTCCATATCAATTTCTAAAACCATTTGAGAAGTTTTATCTAAAGCCATTTTTACATTATCACTTAAAGTTGCGTCACAAACGATATGTATTGTTCCAAAAAGGTAAGATGGTTCTTCAATACCGTTTCCAGAGATTTTCCAGAGTAATGAGTTTTCAAGTTCTTGAGCGTTAATTGTAAAAAAAGAGAGTAAGGAAGTTAGGAGAATAAGTAATAATGATTTCATTTTTAGAAAATTTTAAATGTTAATTAATATTAGTAACTAAATAAAAGAAGTGTTGAATGATTTATATAGTTAGTTACTCTTATTAGTATAAGAAGTATTCTAAAAATCACAAATGAAACTGTTTTTTTTAGAAATAATTTCAGTTTCGGACATTCCATAATAATTCACATACAGATCTTGCCAGTTTTTAGATTGATGATTAGCTATATGATAAGAATCTTCACTTCTTAAATAATGTGGTAAATTTTATTCTGCTAATCTTAGGGCAACTTCTGATAAAATTTGTTTGGTAATATTAATATTTTTTGGAACTGAATTAACTAAAGTTCCATCATAGCCCCAAAGTATTGCGCCTATATTCATTTTTGTTTTGACTTTTATTTACAGTTAACACCACTAACTTAGTAAATACAAACCGAACCTGCCTGCCGGCAGGCAGGTAGAAAATCCATGAGAATTTTCGTAAGTAGGTTTGTAGTAGCAATTAATTTTATACGGTGTTATCACCAGTTATTTTAGTTCTTCCTTTTCTCCGTTTTCAAAAACTCTAAAGTAATTTTGGTCAGCTTTAGCTGAATGTATTCCATCTACCTGCTAAACGCAGTTCTGCTTAGAGAAAGGAAAGAAAAGATAATGAAGTTATAACTATTAATAGAGAATTAGACTTCCGCTTTCTGAATTGTTGTTCAACTAGAGGTGTAAACTTAAACACCCATCTTTGAATAGTTGCATAATCGACTTTAACTCCTCTTATGGATAAGATTCCTTCAATACCTCTATAGCCTATGCTAAAAACCTTAATTTATAGTAAACAGCTTGTAATATGATAGCTTTTGGAAAACAATGACCTTTGAACATCTTTCTTGAAGGCAAAGATAAATGATTAATTTTTCTCATATAGATGAGACATAACCTCAAATTTTTTCCATAAATTTTTAGGAGATTCACTAAAATATTCATTAAAAATATATATGGTTAATAAGATATACACAATGAGACCAACTATGATTAAGATTTGAACTTTGGATATTTTCTGAATTTCATGTTCTAGACTTATATCACAAACTTCACCAGGGCAGTATTGCGTTTTTTCTTTGTAATACCAGCTATAAAATTTACATGCCAAACAAATTCCAAAAGCTGATTCAAAGAATAAGAATGCTAAGCAAATTAGACAGCCAAGCCCCACAATTTCACTTTCTGAATTTAACACTATTAGATGTAAAAACATTAGAGTAGATATGGCTATTCCTATTTTCCAAGCGAATTTTTTTTGAGGAGCGCCGACATATTCCGGGTTTTGTTTACTAACAATGAAACGTCCTATTATTAATAGTGGAGAATATTTAGGGTTAATAAAGACACGCGTCATTAAATCTGATAGAAAAACAACTATGGCATATTTTACCAATAAGTAATCGCCTACAAAAATGACTTGTATCAAAGATGCAAGCATAAATAAAAACAATATTCCAGCTGCCGCTCTTATCTCTCGTTCATTTAAAACAGGAATGTTGTATCCCTCAATATTTTCTCCAAATTGTACTACTTTATTCATTTTTTATTTTGTTCATTTTTAATATTATTATTTTGTAGATTATTTGAGTGAATAAATTCTCTAGAACAGATATAGATTACTTTTTAAACATTTATTCTTTTATAGATAATGATAATTTAGGTCTTAATTGGACAATGGAGTTAATGTTACTTTAGGTGATTTGAAGTCTCTTATACCCATTATTAAAAACCAAAGGCAAAGTGAAATTTCTCCAATATCTGCTGGAACTGTAATGTTATCTAGTAAAATCGATTCTGCATTTGGAAAAAGAAAATACACAACAAAATCTACCATATCTCCTATAAAACCTAATATTAAAAAAACTCCGATTATTTTAGGAACAATACCTGATTTAATAATCATATAACCCAAAGGAAATAGATACAATCCATAAAATATCTGATTTACATAATACCCTTTTGTATGAATGTTTTGAAAAAACATAGATAGAGCTTGTAACTGCTCTGGTTTAAATACCTCTGAATAGTTCGTGTTTATCAATAACTCTAAAACAGAAAATTGACTTAATGAGTTTTGACAAAACATAGCAACAGATATTACTACACATAACACTAGGAATAGTGAAAGATTCTTATTTACAGGTTTAAAAATGAGATATAGAACATATCCATAGATAAAGAACATAGTAGACATTACCAAATCACTCACAAAACCAAGACGGAAGAACCATTGATTTTCAATTATATTTTGAGTCGTCGCTATAGGGTCATTAAGCACATACAATTTTTGGCGAACGAAAAACTCGGCAAAAACTCCTGTAATAATAAGAATTAAAAAGAGTAAACCTGCAAACCTTCCCATTTTCTTATTTGAATACATTTTTTTTGTTTAAATTATTGATGATTAAACAAATATTCATGAAAACATATAGCTCTACAAATTTAATATGCAAATCAAGTAATGATGTCTGCATATGGCTGTTTTTTGCCTGTAAGGCATCTATTGAATACTTAAGCTTTATTGTTTATTTTTTGAAAGAAAGATTCCTTATACGTTTCTGAAATAGGAATTATTTGATCTGATATTTTTATTCTGCTCCGCTCAATAGATTCAATTTTATTCAGTGCAACCATATAGGATTTATGTACTCTACAAACCAATGTGGAAGGGATTATCTGTTCCAACTCTTTGAAATTTTGCAAGGTCATAATCTTTTTATTGGTAGTGTGAATTCTGCGGTAATCTCGCATCCCTTCTATGTAAACAATATCGGTAAGTGTAATTTTTTCTAATCGATTTTCCGTTTTTATAAAAATGAAATTCTTTGACATATCTGGAATATCTTTATGTATACTCTCTTGGGCCTTGATTACAGCTTGTAAAAAACGATTGAACGTAAATGGTTTCAGTAAATAGTCGGTAATATTGAGTTCATATCCTTTTAAAGCATGTTCTTGATAAGCAGTTGTAATAATAACTTGACTAGATATTTTGAAACTTTCTAACAACTCAATTCCGGATAATTCATCCATATGAATATCCAAAAAGAGAATAGCTACCTCATTAACTTTTAAATAACTGAGGCCACTTAAAGCGTTATCAAACGTGGCACATAAATTAAGAAAGGGTATTTTGGCAACAAAGTCCTTTGTTCTCTCTAATGCCAAAGGTTCATCTTCAATTATAATACAGCTATATTTATCCATTGTTAATTGTTAATTGTACACTATAAGTGTCATTTTGATTGGTTACTTTCAGTATGTGCTTCTCTGGGTAAATCAGATTCAGTCGTTTTTGGATAAGTTCATTACCTAAACCATTACTTTCTTGCTTTAACTTTCTATTAGAATCTAACTTATTTACGCATTTCAATTTTATAAATTCATCATTGATTGCTATTGTAATCATTATTGCATTAGCCAATTTTTTATTGGTAGTATGCTTAAAGGCATTTTCAATAAAGGGAATAAAAACCATTGGCGCAATTGTTTTACCATTTAGAGGGCCTGTTATCTCAAAATTTATATAATTAGAGTTTGCTGTTCTAATTTTTTGTAACTCTATATACTTTTCAATGTATTCAACCTCTTTAGAAAGTAAAATTTCTTCTGTTTTAGTTTCAAAAAGCATAAACCGCATGATATCGGACAGCTTGTTCAAATAGTTTGAGGCTTCGGTAGCATTCTTTATGATTAGAACATCAATATTGTTAATAGTATTAAATAAAAAATGAGGGTCTAATTGTGATTTTACTAAAGCCATTTCCATTTCGTAGTTTTTATCTTTTAACGCCTCTTTCAGTTTAATCTCGCTTAACCAAGTTATAAAACCTTTTAAGACTAAAGCTATAACTCCAGAAATTGAATTAATAATGAAAATAGAAAGTATGCCTTCAAAAAAATCTTCTTGCCAATTATATAAAGAATTATCTCCATCAATTAGGGAAATAAAAATTGTTCCTATTAAAGCAGCTGTTATTGAAATTAAAACACCATAAGCAATTGTTTTATAAATATTTTTATTTCGAAGGTAGTCAGGAAATATTAAGAAGTAGAATGCGTAAAATGAAATAACAGAAGGTAATAATGTAAACCCGAAAAGATATTTAAAGAAGAGATTAATGCGTGCTTCTTCATACTCATTATTTTTAAATAAAAGTCCTAGCATTATTATTATCAAAAAAAGATAACATACCCAAATTCCTATATGCAGCAAAGCAATAATTGACTTTTTCATAAAAAAGAGTTATTACAAAAGGCGAAAGTTATTTATTTTTAATGGTTTGAAAAATATTATTATGTAAACTATAATTATTTATCTGTAAAATATAGAATCAAGTTTGTGAAAAACAACCGAAGTTAATAATAGACACTTGGTTTCTCAATTTATGGATTTAACCAAAAAGGCTTCTATCTAAGGCAGAAATCAATACTAAAATTTGAATAAGGAATGAATAATCTAAAAATTACAGCATAAAACTCTTACCTAATCGTCTAGTTTTTTAAAGATTCATCCATTTTCTTATTTCTTCTAATTAAACTTCTACGGTTTAATTCTTTCCAATAGGCTTCGTCTTCATAGGTTGCTTTTGAAGGTCTTTCATAAATCCAATCTTCTTTTGGTCCCCAGTAAAGAACAGCATCTGCTATGTCTTTTAACTTAAAGATTGCTTATGCAGGAAATGAAGACACTTTATTAGCTTCTATGTCATGCAGCCACGTTTCTTTCGTCAATGCTATGGAACCAATTTTCATTTCTTCAATTTCAGAAATTCCCAAAGACGCTAATTTTGAATAGCTATTTATAAAAAAGATTGCTCCAGAATAATTGAGTTCCAACAATGATCCTATTGTTTCATCTCGAAAACTACGCTCATTACGGCTAAACTCTGTACTAATTTTACAAATATGGAAGCCGCCAGCTATCAGCAATGTTTTCTTGTTTTTAACAAAAACTTCTTTTTTTACTATTTCATAGATATGTTTACTGCGTATGTTTTGTATGGCTCATAGTCTTCTTTAGATTGAATAGTAGTCCAATCTATTGATTTACCTCCAGCAATAACGCGATATTTTTGTTCAGGCAAAAGTGATTTATTTATATCTCGCACTGTTATAAAAAATCTTTCATAGACAGGTGAATCCCAAACTGTATTTGGAGAAATAGTTGTATTTCTCCACACCGAGCGTATGACATCGATTGAAATGTTTTCACCGTTAATATAACGGTCTAACGTCTTGATAAAAACTATTGCCAAATTCAACAATAATCACCTCGATATCTTCTTGAGTTTGTTTTGATTTTAAAACCTCTTCTAGTAATGAATGGAAACTCTTGTGTTGATGTGTCTCTCCAAAAGCAACTACTCGCTTACCTTGTTCAATTTGTGAATGAATCAAATTTACCAGTTCAATTTGATTCGTTTGATGTGAAGTAAAGCCCAATAGAAAAGGTAAAATTAAAACTAAAATATTTTTCATGATAAATCTTTATTAAGCCATATTTAAATGGCTTAAACGAAGTAATAACGTAAAAGTATAACAAACTAGTTTGTTTTAATATTTTAAAAAAAGAAGTCCTGCAACTCTTACATTTTTTTGTTTAAAAAACAAATATCCATGAAAATATGTACCCCTTCAATTTTAATATGCAAAGTAAGCAATGATGTCTGCATATGGTTACTTTTTGCCTGCAAGGCATGTATTGAGCGCTTAAGTTTTATTGTTTGTTTTGTCAAACCAGAACTAATTCCCAGTCCAACAGCCTCGTGTATGAAAATTAGCGAATTTTATAGCACTAACTTTTCAGTTTAGAACTGACCTTTATTTTATACATTATTACCCACTTTTATTCCTTCCTACGAACTTTTTATAAGATATAATGACCCAATTATTATCACATCCTGTAGAAAATGAATTACCCAAGCCCAAAATATTCCATTAGTCTCATGAATAGACTTGCTTAAAACATAGCCTAACAATCCTGCTAATATTACTCCAATAATCCCGCTTGGCATACCTTGAAAATGTGCAGCCCCAAAAATAATGGCAGATATGAGAAATATTTTATTGGGAGAAAGTAAGTTTGTTAGCGGGCCATTAATTCCAACTCTGAAAATTATTTCTTCCGCAAAAGAATTGATCAGTGCAAAAAGAATAATCCAAAGAAAACCTGTTTTCAATAAACTGTAGTCAACAGCTTGTTCCTTGAGTTGAAAACACATAAATATTCCTGTAGCTAAGCTTATAAAGATGGAAAGGGATAAGCCTGTCTTTAACCAACTATCTCCTTTTTTAATTCCAAATATTTTTAGTTCTTCACCTGTTGCTGAAATATTCCCAATAGAAAGTATAGATTTGAAACTTTCAGGATTGAGGATAAAAGAACTAATCATAGAAACTAAAGCAATTCCTAACAATAATAGTTGATAGTTTATTTGAAAATTTATAAAGCTATTGACACTTATTGTAAAACCAACTTTAGAGCTTTGACCAGAGAGTGATAAAATACCAATGGTGAATATTATAACTAAAAGAATAGGTGTAATAACTTTTATTTGTTGCATAATATTCTGATTAACTAAGCAAAGGTCAAATTACTACATCAAAAAAAACTTGATATATGGTAAGAAAACAATTAACGAGTAATTTTTTTCCTTATTCGGCTAAAACTTTCAGGTGTGATTCCTAAATATGATGCTATATGTTTTTGAGGCGTTCTCTGGATAATTTCTGGTTGCCGTTCTAAAAGCTTTAAATATCTTTCTTCAGCTGTAAGCATTAATAAATCTATTTGTTGTGCTTGCTTGTGAATGAAAAGCGACTCAAATGCTATTCTCCCAATATTTACTCCTATTGCAGAACTTTTATAAAGTTCGTTTAAGTCAGAAAATGATATAGAAAGTATTTCAACTGGTTCAATTGCTTTTGTAAATAACTTGGTCGGCTTTTGAGTTAAGAATGACATGTAATCTCCGAAAAATTCATTTTCATAACTTATATCAAGGCAAATGGTGGAATTTTCTTTCCATAAAAAAATACCTGCCGAACCTTTAATGATAATGCTAAGGTTATTTTCTTTTTTGTTTACTTCTTTTATGATTTCATTTTTTTTATAGGATTTTCGTTTTAATAAAGCTGCAAATGATTCCCATATTTCAAGTGGTGCCTCAAAATAGGGGTCAAATATTCTCTTAACTAATAATCCTGTTTCTGACATTTTTTTAATTGTGAAAAATTAATTTCGACACCCCTCTTTTGGAAATTTTCAAAATTGTTCTTTTTTGATTGATAAATATTATAAATAGACTGCGCTATTGTTACTTTAGTATAGTTAGTTTCACCGCTGTTCCGTAAGCAAGAATTTCTGATGCCGTATCCATTACAGATGAAGTTGTCAATCTTACGTTCACAATGGCATCAGCTCCCATTCTTTGCGCATCAATGATCATTCTATCTATGGCTTGTTCTCGCGCTTCATTTAACAATGATGTATAGGCTTCAAGTTCTCCTCCCACAATACTCTTTAGTCCTGAGAAAATGTCTTTTCCAATATGTTTTGCTCTTACGGTACTCCCTTTTGTAACACCTAAAGTTTCGGTAATTTCTTTATTTGGTATTATGTCTGTTGTTGAAATAATCATAATTTTTAGTTTTAAAATTTATATTTTTTATACATTGTTGGCAACTGTTATTTATTTTTCAAGATCATATCAAGTGCTTTTTCCTTTGCTTTTTCACTCTTTATTTCAATATCTGGCACAACGCCTTTTACTTCCCAATTGGTTTTAGTGATTTCGTTAATAGGCATAGCTGTAGATATAGAAATTCTAAAATCTTTATTTAAGGGAAAGTATTCGTTGTTATGTGCAGAACCTCCTGATATTTCACCAACAATAACAGCTTTTCCAAATGCTTGTAAGGTATATGCAAAATACTCGGAAGCAGAACCTGTTTTTTCATTTATTAATATATACAAAGGTTTTCCTATTCTTAATTTCCCATAGACCAAATCTGAAGTATAATTGGTATAAGGAGTCATTTTTGGATCGGAAAAATACGTTGTAGAAAGTAAAGTTGGTGGGCCTTCAAAATAATGATTCATTATGTATTGTAAAATACCAGGATAACCACCTCCATTATCTCGAATATCAATGATTAAATTATCTGTGTTTTCTACAAACTTCATAGCAGCCACTGCAGTTTGCATAGAACGTTTCGGATGCATAAACTCCACTATTTTCATATAGCCTGTATTGCTCTCTAAAATTTGAATTTCTGTAAAACCGTAATTGAGTTTTATTTCAAGAGCTTTTTCTTCTGTTTCCCAATCAGTTGCTTTTGTAGTTTTTTTTTTAGTTAAATGATTTACATACATATGCCCATCATTACTTATCCTTTTTAAATCTTTTGTGAGTACACTGGCTAAAGTATCTGGATGTGTGATTTTAAAATATTTGCCTGAATTGATTTCAGCTTGAACTAAAGAGGCGATCTCCTTTGCTTTCTCTTTATCAACATAGTTTTTAGCAATTAACTTAGGTATTGGAATAACTATTTGTTTTATTTTATCTTCAGTGAAATTTTGAGAGTATCCACTAGAAGACATAAGTATTAGGCTCAGCGCTATTATTAATATTGTTTTCATTTTTTTTAAATTATTGCTAACGGTTGGTGTATGGTTAGTTGAACTTGTTACGCAGCTATCTTTGCAAAAGAAAGCCGAATCTTAGGATTAACCTGCGTATTTTCCGAGTAGCAAAGACCTAGCAATTAATTATACATTGTTTCTTTTTTTTGTTATTAAACTTGGTTTATCACCTAGAATCAATAACCAAAGACAAATTCCAAATTCTCCAATCATAGCACAAATAGAAAGTACAGTATCTATAATTTGACCACGATAAGAAGGAAATGCAATTTGAGCCATTGAATCAATAAAGTAGTAGAAACAACCTATGATAAGCATTATTCCTAAGAACTTAGGAAGAAAATTAGATTTGTAAACTAAATAGCCAAAAGGAAGAAGCCATAAACCCCAAAATACTTGAGCTAGTATGATACCATTATTGAAGGATTCTAGCAATAGCATCACTTTTGCATTGATTAGGTTAGCGTCAATACTTTTGATGTAATTTGTTTCTTGAAGTAGCGATACAATATCTATTTTAGCCTTTACACTAATGAATGCTATTGGAATGCTTACTAGAACTAATATCAACATAAGCCAAGCCTGTGTTTTATTAACACTTTTGAGTAGTTTGAATAACACTAGTGCTAAGAATAAATAACTCAAATAGCAAAAAAGACCTAAAATAATACCCAATTGAAAAAGAGACTTATTTTCTGATATATTGTTTACGGTTTTTGAAGTATCATTCCAATCAATAAGTTGTGATGGAATGTATAGAATACTTAATACACCAAAAATTATTAAAAGGAGATAAATAAACCCAGCTAATCTTGAAATTTTATTTCTTGAATAATCCATCACATTTATGTTTTTTTATTGAATTCTAATTCTACTTTTTTTAATTCTTGTAATATGCTTTTAATTGTTATTCTTTTATTTTTAGCGTTTTGCACAATCATTAAATTTGTTAAAATTTCTATTTAACAGCTTCAACTTTGTACCCTTTGGTGCGTAAAACCTTAATGATTAGTTGTTTCAGAATTCAAATTATTAATTGTTTTTTTGTTAGATATATCTTATTAGTATAAGAAGTATTCTAAAAATCACAAATAACTATGGGTTTTTAAGAAATAATTTTCATTTAGGACTATTTTTCAATGTGTGATAACTAAAAGGCATATGAAATCGTTTTAATGTTTTATACACGACGTAAAACAAAATTTGACTTTTTTTCATAAAGTCAAGTAAGGTTTTTAGAAAGAGAATACGCTTTTTTGTTTATTCTATTTACCTTTGTACTAAATTAATAGTACATGAATCTTATATTAAAAAAACCCATGTGTTTCTTCGATCTGGAAACCACTGGAATTAATATTTCAAAAGACCGCATCGTAGAAATTTCTATCCTTAAAGTATTCCCAAACGGAACAGAAGAAAGTAAAACCTGGTTGGTAAATCCAGAAATGGAAATCCCTAAAGAGGTCATTGATATACATGGTATTACAAATGAAAAAGTAGCAAACGAACCTACTTTTAAGGAGCTTGCTAAGGATATTCATAACATGATTAAAGATTCCGATTTAGGAGGTTTTAATTCTAATAGATTTGATATTCCATTATTAGCAGAAGAGATGCTTCGTGCAGATGTAGATTTTGATATGAAGAGTAGAGTTGCTGTTGATGTGCAAACTATTTTTCATAAAATGGAGCAAAGAACCTTAAGTGCAGCGTATAAGTTTTATTGTGATGAAAGTTTGGAAAATGCTCATAGTGCTGAAGCAGATACTAAGGCAACTTATGAAATACTGAAAGCCCAACTGAATAAGTATGATAACCTTGAAAATGACACTAACTTTTTAGCCGAATTCAGTTCTCGAAATAAGCTTGCAGATTGCGCTGGTTTTATAGCCTTTAATAAGAACAATGAAGAGTATTTCTCATTTGGTAAACATAAAGGGAAATTGGTTACTGAAATACTAGAAAAAGAGCCAGGTTATTTTGGATGGTTGCTTAATGCAGATTTCCCTCTATATACCAAAAAAGTATTAACAGCCATAAAACTGAGGCAATTTAATAACAAACTATTATAATATGAAGCTAATTTGTATTGGTCGTAACTACACCAAACATATTGAAGAATTAGAAAATGAGAAGCCTACAAATCCTGTAGTGTTTCTTAAACCAGACACTGCAATTCTTCTTAAAAAGCAGCCCTTTTTCATTCCTGATTTTTCAGAAGATGTGCATCATGAAGTTGAAATTTTGGTAAAAATCAATAAAGTAGGAAAGCATATCGATAAGAAATTCGCTCATAAATATTATGATGAAATTGGTCTTGGTATCGATTTTACAGCTCGTGACTTACAAAGTCAACTTAAGGCTAAAGGATTGCCATGGGAAAAAGCCAAAGCCTTTGATGGTGCTGCTGTAATAGGGAAGTGGTTGCCTAAATCGAAGTTTGAGGATGTGGATAATATTCAATTCAAACTATTTAAAAATGAGGAACTAGTACAAGATGGTAATACCAATTTAATGCTTTGGAAGATTGATGAGTTAATCGAATATGTGTCAAAATATTTTACTTTAAAGATTGGAGATATTATATTTACAGGAACTCCATCAGGAGTTGGCAAGGTAATTGTAAATGATAAGCTAAAAGGATATATTGAGAATGAAGAAATGTTCTCTATAACAGTAAAATAAATGGAAGTAAATTATAAATTAGATAAAATTCGTGATCTTTCTGGTAACGACCAGGAATTTATTGAAACATTAGCAATGACTTTCTTAGAAGAAGTACCAGCTGATGCACGACTTTTAAAAATTGCTGTTGATAGTTCAGATCACCTGGCTACCTACAAAGCTGCCCATAAAATGAAACCTACAATTGATATGTTTGAACTTGGAGTTCTTGATGAATTAATTGAGGTACAAGATTGGGGAAAGCTTGAGCAAAAAGGGAAAGATATTACCGAACAACTTGAAATGGTAATGGTAGCTGTTGCAAGAGCAGCTGCTGAAATCAAGGAAGACTTCAACTTATAATGCAAGCAGAGATAATAACAATTGGAGATGAGATTCTCATAGGTCAAATTGTAGATTCTAATTCCGCCTTCATTGCTAAGCAGCTTAACAAAATAGGTGTTTCGGTGTACCAAATCACTTCTGTTCAAGATGACAAAGAACATATACTTAAATCTTTAAAAGAAGCTGAAGATAATGCTGATATTGTTATTATTACTGGTGGTTTAGGCCCAACCAAAGATGATATTACAAAAAACACATTAGCAGAATATTTTAATGACACCTTAGTACATGATGCTTCTGTACACGAGAATATTCAAGAGTTATGGAAAAAGTTTGTCAAACAAGAATTATCTCAAATTAATACTGATCAAGCTTTAGTGCCATCAAAGGCTCAAGTACTTATGAACCGTTTTGGTAGTGCTCCAGGAATGTGGTTAGAAAAAAATTCTAAAGTCTTTATTTCACTTCCAGGTGTTCCATTTGAGATGAAAGCGCTTATTGAAAATGAAGTTATTCCAAAACTTCGTTCACAATTCAAATTACCTTTTATTCTACACAAAACATTACTCACTTATGGACTTGGAGAGAGTAAATTAGCAGAACGTATTGAAGCATGGGAAGATAATTTACCAAATTTCATAAAATTGGCTTATTTGCCTAGTTTAGGAAGAGTGCGTTTGCGTTTATCAGCTAAAGGTGATGATAAAAAAGTGATTGTTGATGAAATGGAAAAGCAAATGGCTGAATTAATGCCACAAGTAGAAGATATTTTTGTTGGTTTTGAAGAAGAGCATTCTATTGAAGCAATTATTGGTAAAAAGTTAACAGAACAAGGCAAATCTCTTGCGATAGCAGAAAGTTGTACAGGTGGAAAAATTTCTGAACGTATTACATCAATTCCTGGTGCTTCTAATTATTATAAAGGAAGTGTAGTAAGTTATGCTACTCAATCTAAAATTGATATACTGCAAATTGATCCAACAGTAATTGAAAATTATTCATTGGTGAGTGTTGAGGTAGCTGAAGCAATGGCTAAACAAGTTCAGATATTATTTAATACTGATTATGCTATTTCTACCACAGGAAATGCTGGACCTACAAAAGGTGATGATAATGCTGAAGTAGGTACTGTATGTATTGCCTTAGCGACTCCTGATAATGTTTTTTCAGAAGAATATCATTTTGGAAATCATCGTACTAAAGTCATTAATAAAGCGGTAAATAAGTCTTTTGAATTATTGCAGAAAGAAATTTTTAAAAATTGATAAAATAAAGTTTGTCAACTACCAAAGAATTTGTAAATTTGCACCTCGTTTAAAAACAACAATTTTTTAAAGTTAGAAAGAATGTCAAGAGTTTGTGAACTTACAGGAAAGAAAGCGATGGTTGGAAACAACGTATCTCACGCTATGAATAGAACAAAGCGTAAATTTAATGCGAACTTAATTAAGAAGCGTTTTTATATTCCTGAAGAAGATAAATGGGTAACTTTAAAAGTATCTACATCTGCTTTAAAGAATATCAATAAGCTTGGTATTTCTGCAGTATTAAAAAGTGCTAGAGCTAAAGGATTTATTAAATAAGAGCCTCATAGTTAAATATATAAGACAATGGCAAAAAAAGGAAATAGAGTTCAGGTAATATTAGAGTGTACAGAGCATAAAGAATCTGGACAACCTGGAACATCTCGTTATATTACGACAAAAAACAAAAAGAACACGCCAGATAGAATGGAGATTAAAAAATTTAATCCTATTCTTAAGCGTATGACTGTTCATAAAGAAATTAAATAAAAAAGTAGAGTCATGGCAAAGAAATCAGTAGCATCATTACAAACAGGATCAAAAAGATTAACAAAAGCTATCAAAATGGTGAAGTCTCCAAAATCAGGAGCTTACATGTTTGTTGAATCTATTATGGCTCCAGACAAAGTAAACGACTTTATAAACAAAAAGTAAATCGTTCTTGTCTTTAAGATATTTAAGCTGCTTTCTTCTCGAAAGCAGCTTTTGTTTTATATTTACATACCAACCATGACAATATTGCAGAATTTTGCTTAAGGGCAAGACTATTGCTAATTGTTAATTGAATGAAACACTAAAACAAATGAGTTTTTTTAAAAAAGTATTCTCTTCAGAAAAAAAGGAAACTTTAGATAAAGGATTAGAAAAATCTAAAGCAACATTTTTTTCAAAATTAAATAAAGCAGTAGCTGGAAAATCTAAAGTTGATGATGAGGTTTTAGATAATCTTGAAGAAATTTTAGTAACAAGTGACGTAGGAGTCAATACAACTTTAAAAGTTATTGATCGTATTGAAGCTCGTGTTGCAAAAGATAAATATTTAGGGACTTCGGAGTTAAATCAAATACTTCGTGAGGAAATTGCTAGTCTATTATCTGAGACTAACTCAGGTGAAGCGACTGAATTTACGATTCCTGACACTAAAAAACCTCATGTAATTATGGTCGTTGGTGTTAATGGTGTTGGAAAAACAACAACCATTGGAAAGCTGGCTTATCAATTTAAAAAGCAAGGTTTAAATGTGGTTTTAGGAGCTGCTGATACCTTTAGAGCTGCTGCAATTGATCAACTACAAGTTTGGGCTGATCGCGTTGATGTGCCAATGATAAAACAAGAAATGGGAAGTGATCCAGCTTCTGTTGCTTTTGATACTTTAGAGTCTGCAGTTTCAAGTAATGCTGATGTTGTAATTATAGATACTGCTGGACGATTACACAATAAAGTTAACCTAATGAATGAGTTGACCAAAGTAAAACGTGTCATGCAAAAAGTTGTTGACGATGCTCCTCATGATGTCTTATTGGTTTTAGATGGTTCAACGGGACAGAATGCTTTTGAACAAGCTAAGCAATTTACAGCGGCAACTGAAGTAACATCGTTGGCTGTAACTAAACTCGATGGTACTGCCAAAGGTGGAGTAGTAATTGGTATAAGTGATGAGTTTCAAGTTCCTGTAAAATATATTGGAGTAGGTGAAGGCATTGAAGACCTTCAAGTATTCAATAAATATGAGTTTGTAGACAGCTTTTTTAAATAGTATAATCTATCTAGGATTTACTATTTTAGTAAAAAACACTAACCATGCGTAAACTTCTATGTCTTCTACTTTTCGTAGTTATCTATTCTTGTAAAGAAAACAACACAACAGTAACTCCTTCAGAAGTTGAAACCGATCAAGCAACGGATTCTATAAGTATTGGAGTCACTACTTTTAAAGATGAAGAGCTTAAAGATTTTAGAGAATTCAAAGTCTTAGATTCCAAATACATTAAAGCCTCTGAACTGTGGAGTTCATTTAATATTCAATTAGAAGATTTTTCTGAGACAATTTATAATGAATTGAAACCATTAATAATTGAGCAAGATATTCCTACGTTGCAGCAACATATTGCTGATGGGAAATTATCATACGAACAGCTTACAAAATTTTACCTCTATCGAATTAGAAAGTTTGATAGAGAAAATGAGTGGTCTATAAATTCAATAATTTCTTTAAATCCTGATGTAATTAATCAAGCTAAGCAAAAAGATTTAGAGTTATCAAATAATTCTGAAAAGCATCCAATCTTTGGGATGCCAATGTTGTTAAAAGACAATATAAATGCATCTGGTATGCCAACGACTGCAGGAGCTGTAGCCTTAAAAAAAAATATTACAGAAGATGCATTTATTGTTCAACAGCTAAAAAGTAAAGGAGCTCTTATTTTAGGAAAAACCAATTTAAGCGAATGGGCTTATTTCTTTTGTGGCGATTGCCCAAGTGGTTATAGTGCCATTGGAGGGCAAACCTTAAACCCTTATGGACGTCGTGTTTTTGACACAGGAGGATCGAGCTCTGGATCTGGTGTTGCTATGGCTGCAAATTTAGCAGTAGCAGCAATAGGTAGTGAAACCTCAGGTTCAATTTTATCACCTGCAAGCGCAAATTCAATTGTAGGATTAAAACCAACGATTGGACTTGTTAGTCGAAGTGGTATTGTGCCAATTTCTTCTACATTAGATACTGCTGGACCAATGACAAAAAATGTAATGGATACTGCTATTGTTTTAGATGCTCTTTTTGGTGAGGATCTTTCTGATTCAAAATCAATTTATGCCTTATGGTTAAATGGTTTTTACTATGAAGATTTACAGCAATCAAATTCTTTAAAAGGAAAACGCTTTGGTGTTTTTAAACGCTTAATGGAAGATTCACTTTATACTAATGCTTTGGAAGATATTAAAAGACTTGGAGCTCAGATTGTTGAAGTTGAAGAAGGTGAAAGACAACTGCCTAATTTTATTAACTTACTTAATTTAGATATGAAGCAAGATTTACCTAAGTATCTTAATAATTATGCAAATACTACTATCGAGGTGAAATCAGTTTCTGATGTTATAGCATTGAATAAGGAAGATTCGGTTAACATTATGCCTTATGGACAAAAATTATTTAAAGGTATTGTTGCTGATGATGGTGACGAAGCGTTTTTAATAGCGATAAAAGATTCACTCAAAACCAGAGGAAAATCATATTTTGATATCCCACGAAAAACTAACAAATTAGACGGCTTTTTATCCATAAATAATTATCATGCTGGTTTGGCAGCTGTTGCTGAATATCCAGCAATTACAGTGCCAATGGGTTATGATATTAAAGGAAAACCAAAAGGTTTGACTTTTATTGGTAAACGATTAGAAGAAAAGCAATTGTTAGAATATGCCTTTATTTATGAGCAAGCGACTAAGAAAAGACGTATTCCAAAGAATTATAACTAATTAATAACGGCATTAATTTTTCCCCAAAGGTCATTATCAAAACTTGAATTTGCTAATTGTTCAACTCCAGCTGATTCTCCACATCTTATTACTACCAGGTTTTGACTCGGAATCACATATATTTTTTGATCATTTGCACCAAGTGCAGCAATCATATCTGATGGTGTATTTGGCACTAAAAATCCTTGAAACGTTTGTTGTGGTCCAGGTGTCATAAAACTCTCCTTCCCGTTTAACCACCACAAATAACCATATGATTTATTAAGATTTTGCGAAGTATTTGTCATCTCATTAAAATAACTTTCGGTAACAATTTCAGTCTCACTCCAAGTGCCTTTATTTAGCATTAAAAGCCCAAACCTAGCCATACTTCTTGTGTTACTTGAGAAAATATTAAGAGAAAGAACATTATTCCAACTTCCTGCCATTCCTACTTTATCTAAAATTTTAGTTTCAAAATAGGCTTTGAAATCAACTCCAGAGTTTTGAGTAATTATGTCTTGTAAAACTGTAAAAGCACCTTGATGATACGACCAACGTGTGCTAGGAGCTGAGTTGAAAGTAAAACAGTTAGGAAGTGTACAAGCCCAAATTAATGGACTATCAATATTATCTTCTAATCCAGTCGTCATTGTTAAATGATGTTTTACAGTAATTACATCTTGTTGTTCTTGAGTTAAGGATGACCAATTGCTTCCTAAATAATCAGATGTTTTATTATTAATATTAATAATACCTTCATCTTGAGCTATACCAATTGCGGTTGCTGTCAAACTCTTTGCTGCTGAAAACCAAGCCCAATCTGCATTTGGACTATGGTTATTAAAATATTTTTCAACTACTATTTTTCCATTTTTCAAGATCATAAAACCTTTAGAATGTTTTTCGTCTAAATAGGTATATAAGTCTGTAAGTGCTGCTTCATTCCAACCAAGATCAGAAGGAGTTGATGATTCCCAAGTTGTACCAGAAATTGGTGGAAAATAAAGTTCTGTTTCTTCTTCAATAACAGTATTGTTGTGAGAATCATCAGATGAAGTGCTGCATGAATACATTAATAACATGATGAATAGAATAAACCAAACCTTAAAATGTTTCATTGCAATTTGTTTAGTATGACCATCAAATATATAAAAAGGTTTAATTAAGGTTGTATCTTTGCAGCCTGAAATTTAATTATGCGTACAAAATCACTTAAAAAGAATAAAATCAATGTTATAACTCTTGGTTGTAGTAAAAATGTTTACGACAGTGAGGTGTTAATGGGACAGCTTAAAGCCAATGGTAAAGAAGTTGTGCATGAAGAAGAAGGTAATATTGTGGTGATAAATACCTGTGGTTTTATCAATAATGCTAAGGAAGAAAGTGTAAATACTATTTTAGATTTTATGCAGAAAAAAGAAGCTGGTGAAGTTGATAAAGTGTTTGTGACTGGTTGTTTGAGTGAACGTTATAAGCCAGATTTACAGGAGGAAATCCCAAATGTTGATCAATATTTCGGAACTACTGAATTACCAAGTTTATTAAAAGCATTAGGAGCAGATTATAAACATGAGCTTATTGGTGAACGTTTAACGACAACACCAAAAAACTATGCGTATTTGAAAATAGCTGAAGGATGTGACAGACCATGTAGTTTTTGTGCTATTCCATTAATGAGAGGAAAACATAAAAGCACATCAATTGAAGAGATTGTTATTGAAGCTGAAAAGCTAGCTGCAAATGGTGTTAAGGAATTGATATTGATTGCTCAAGATTTAACGTATTATGGTCTTGACTTATATAAAAAGCGAAATCTTGCTGAATTACTTGAAGCACTTGTTAAAGTTGATGGCATTGATTGGATTCGTTTACATTATGCGTTTCCAACAGGATTCCCGATGGATGTGCTAGATGTGATGAATCGTGAACCAAAAGTTTGTAATTATTTAGATATTCCATTGCAGCACATAAGCGATTCTATTCTTAAGAGTATGCGTCGAGGAACAACTAAAGAAAAAACTACAAAACTTTTAAAAGAATTTAGAGCTAAGGTTCCTAATATGACCATTAGAACAACTTTAATTGTTGGTTACCCAGGCGAAACAGAAGCAGACTATCAGACGTTAAAGAAATGGGTTAAAGAAATGCGTTTTGAGCGTTTAGGCTGTTTTACGTATTCACACGAAGAAAACACTCACGCCTTTAATTTGGAAGATGATGTTCCTGAAGAAGTTAAGCAAGAACGGGCTAATGAAATTATGGAGATTCAATCTCAAATTTCATGGGAGCTCAACCAAGAAAAAATAGGAAAGGAGTTTAAAGTTGTTATTGATAGAAAAGAAGGCGATTATTTTGTTGGACGAACTGAGTTTGATTCACCAGACGTAGATAATGAAGTCCTTATTGATGCTACAAAAACCTATTTAAAAACAGGTGAATTTACAGCAGTAAAAATTACTGATGCTGCTGACTTTGATCTTTATGGTGAAGTTGTTTAAAACTGATACGCCAAACCTACTTGAAGCGTATTAAGTTTTCTTGTTACTCCAGAATCATCCAGTATTTTACTTATCGCAAAGTAAGGACGTGCTTCTAAGAAGAAGTTAGGAGCAACCTCATAATTTGCTCCAAAATAGAAACCAAACATTACATCATTAAATAGAGAAGTATCTTCATCTCCAATACCTAACAAAAATTGAGCTTCTGGACCAAAAAAACCAGTAAAATTATTAGTTAAATTAAACTTAAGTGACACAGGAACATGTAATAAATTAATATTGTCATTTATATTATAACGTGATGAACTATAGAGTACTTCAGGCTGAACACTAAAAGTTTCAGATGTAGGAATATTTACAAAAGCTCCAAAATATACGCCAGCTTCTTTCTGTATATTATTATTAGTTTCGCTTTCTACTTTCATCTGAATAGCATTATAGCCAGCTTTAATTCCAAAAGTGGTTTTTAAGTTAGAACTGTCGTCATCTTCTCCTTGAGCAAAGAGCGTAGTGGTCAAACAAAGCGTAAATAGAATAATAGATATGAGTTTCATAATTAAGTTTTTATTTTAATTTCTCTTTGAAAAAATCAACCGTTCTTTTCCAAGCCAAAGTAGCGGCTTCTTTGTCGTAACGAGGTGTTGTGTCATTATGAAAACCATGATTAACTTCTGGATAAATATGAGCTTGATAATCTTTATTATTAGCTTTCAAAGCAGCTTCATAATCAGGCCAACCAGCATTTACTCTGGTGTCTAAGCCTGCATATTGCAAAAGTAAGGCAGCATTAATTTTTGGAACATCTGCATCATCTGGCTGTCCTCCATAAAATGGTACTGATGCTTTTAATTCAGGAATACGAACAGCCATCATATTCGATATCCATCCTCCAAAACAAAATCCAACTACTCCAATATTACCATCACAGTTTGGATGATTACTCAAATAGGTATATGCAGCAATAAAATCTTCTAACATCTCTTGTCGATCACGTTTGCGTTGCATAGTTCTGCCTTCATCATCAGTTCCAGGATAACCACCTAAAGGTGTTAAGGCATCTGGAGCAATTGAAATAAAACCTTCCAAAGCAGCTCGTCTCCCAACATCTTCAATGTGAGGATTAAGACCTCGATTTTCATGCACAACAATAATTCCAGGAAGCTTTGTCGTGTTTCCTGCTGGTTGTGATAATAAACTTTTTATTGTTCCTCCTCCTTTAGGAGAATTATATTCAATATAGCCAGAGTCTAATCTTGGATCATTTGATTGAATTTGTAACTTCTTTACGTAATCTGGCATCATGAAACTCATTAATGAGCTTACTGTAAGTCCACCAATTGCATAAAGGGATAGCTTTTCTGCAAATTGACGTCTATCAATTTTATTGTGAGCATAATCATCATAGAGGTTATAAACTCCTTGGTCAATGTCTTCTTTTTTGATGTCTTTCATGATGTTAAATATTTATTATTGCTGAATAGTTTCTTTAATCTCAATTTCATTAAGTAATTCTGGTTTGCCGAAACCTAAATCTTCTAATTTTTCCATTTGAGTAGCAGCATCACCAACCACAAGATAAATCATTTTATCTGGATTTAAATATTTTCCCGCTAATGCTTTAATATCTTCGACGGTCATTGCTTTTACAATGTCCTCTCTTTGTTTTGCATAATCATCAGCATAACCATAATTACTAATATTGGTTAGCATGTTTAATTTGCTGCGTAACGTCTCAAAAGCTCTTGCATTACTTTTTATCATATAACCTTTAGT
>Ga0316189_10000217_pt1 | contig 56074 bp, 52 predicted proteins | sample LowCovwburrow_MG_FD_204930 | JGI IMG/M metagenome (GOLD analysis project Ga0316189, IMG submission 204930) | Coastal sediment microbial communities from Maine, United States - Lowes Cove worm burrow | ecosystem: Environmental > Aquatic > Marine > Coastal > Sediment | place: USA: Maine... | reverse complement strand
TTAGTAAAATGAGTCCAACAGAAATATTTTTTATAAGGATGTGATTTTTATTTCTTTTTATAATAAAATGGTTGGCAATGTGGTATAGTTAGTAAAATGGCGTATATATTAAACCCTATAAGTTATAGAATAGGTTATACAATGACTTGAAATGATTTAGTTTTTACTAATAAATTATATTACCCTACTGTTTTACATATGTTATTAAATGTAAGGTCAGTTATAGAATATTTAGCAACAAAAAAAGGTGTAGAAAAAGGGGGTTTATATTTTAGTCATTTAAAAATACGAAGTCATAATGATAAATTGTTATTTTCGGTTTTTTTTTATGATTCAGCTCGTTTTGATATGTTTAAATTTAATAAGTTAAGTCGTTCATTAATATTAACTAAAAAAACAAGATGAGGGCAATTTGGTAGAAAAATATGGTTTAGACATAGGTGAGTAAAACGTAATTATACAAGACCTAATAATTATGAAGCTCAAAGATTATTTTTATTTTTAGGAGTGTTAGGTTTAGATCCCGAAGGGTTTTTATTAGATAATACATCGTTAGTTATTAATTTTAAATTGGGTAGAAAATTAGATTATTTGCGTTTAAAATATTCTAAAAAAAGTACATGGTTAGCGCATGAAGATTTTTTTATTTTAAAATTAGTGCATGCATGATTAAATAAAGATTCTAAATATGAATGAATTTATGATGAAGATTCTGTTATGCATAGACGTTTAAGATTTTTAGCATTTTTATTAACACAAGTAAAATATGGTCCTTATTATTTTATTCAAAAAAAAAAAAAATTTTATAATTGAAAACATTTAGGTTTAAGAGATCGTCGTTTATTAGAGGTTTTACGAAATATAGGCCGGGTTAAAAAAGGAAAAAGTTTTGTTAAAGTTAAAGGAGATAAAACTTTAACACCATTTAGGTGTTTTTTTGCTGCTAATAAAAATAAAAAATTGAAGTTTATTGTAAAAAAATTTAAATCAAAAAAAAATTTAAATAAAGTGATATTTAAAAAACAAGAATTTAGATTATTTAAAAATTCTTATAAAAAAGTTAAAGGGGTAGTTTACAATTCAAAATTAAATGATTTTTTTTTTAATAATGAAAATATTAATAAAAAACGTATTAGTTTAAAAAAAAAAAATTTAAGTATAATTTCTAAAAATAATTTAAATACAGTAATTACTGTTAAAAAAGATATTTTTAAAAAAAAACAATTAAGAAGACGTGTAAGAAGATTTAAAAAACATAAATATACTTATGGTTGGGATATTGAACGTGAAAATACATTTTTATGGAGAAATCGAAAAAAAATAATAACAAAAATGTCAGCAATTAATATTGTAAGAGGTTCATATGTACGTTTATTTTTTGTTTTATGGTTATTTAGGTTATTAAAAAGTAAATTAAAATATTTTTCAAAAAAAAATTATTCAAGGATGTCTATATATACAATAATAAATAGTTTATTTTATGCGATTATACGTAGGCCTTTTTTTAAAAGTTTTAGTTATATTTTGAAGTATGCAGTTAATAAAATTAGTAATTGAGGTAGTACATTTGAATTTTATTTATTATCAAATGATGAATTAACAGCATCTTATATAGCAAGACATATTTCTTGATGTTTTAAATTAGGGTTTAAATGGAGAGATGTTATTTTACCTATACGTAAAGATTTAAAATGACAATCAAGAAGTTTTGTATATAAAGCAGATAAATTTAAACATTTAAAATCAGTAAAATCTAATTTTATTAATTATACAAAATCTGTTGGTTATTTAACTTATTTATTAAATTTAAGGTTATCAAAAATAATAATTTTTAAAAAAAAAAAAAAATGACATACTATTTTAGTTAATAATTTTATAAATTATAAATTATTTAAACGGTTAAATGTGGTTTTAAAAAGGGGTTATTTAAGCGAATATTGACATCTTTATAATACAAGGTTAATGTTTAATTATGTTGAATTTGTAATTAAACCTATTACTTATTTTTTAATACCTAAAAGATTTATAAATACTAAACATTATAAAAATATAGGATTTATTGATATTTTAAAAGTTGTTTTTAATTTTATTTTAAGTGGGTTTTTAAATCAATTTTTAAAATTTGGTTTAATATTTATTAGTTTATTTTCATTTAAAGTAAGTGAAGTACCTTTAATAAAAAAATTATTAAGTTATATTAAAGTAGAAGAAAATATTTATAATGTAATAACTAATATTTATAATTTTTTTACGTATAATTATTATTTAGTTAAGTCAAGTATTTTTTTGAATAATATAAAATTTAAACCTATAAAAAAAAGAATTATTAAATATAATGAGTTAATGTATTTAAAAAAAAAAAAATATTTTAAAAATAAAAATTATGAAGTATATGATTATAAAAGATTAAAACAATATGGAGCTATGACTAATAAAATTTTAAAATTAGAGAAATATTACTCTCAAAATTTGATTTTGGGTTTTAAAATGAGGTTTGCTGGTAGATTTAGGCGTAGGTCTAGAAGAGCGTTAGTTTGGTATAAATGAGGTTCAATGCCAGTATCAAAAAAAACAGCTAATATTGAGTATGGGGAGTATATGGTACCTTTACGTTATAGTGCATTTTCTATACGTGTATGGATATATAAAAATAACGATAATAATAAATATACATTTAATGTTAATTAATGATTAAACAATTACCTAATAAATGGAAGTATGGTCGTGTTTTTAATGTAAATGTAAAATCTAGTAGTTCTAGTTTTAATTTAGTTCAATATTATACTATGGGATTGGCTATTTTAGATGATTGTGAAGTATTTTATAATCAATTATTTTCTGTTTTTAAAGTTTTAAAAAAATATTTTAAAAAAAGAGCATTAATAAAATTTAATGTTTCATTACAAATCCCTTTTACTAAAAAATCAGTATCAGCGCGTATGGGTAAAGGAAAAGGACAAAGAAAAGGGTTTAAAGCAGTATTGAAAAAAGGTACTATAATTTTTGAATTAGGTAATATTACTTATATTGAAGGAATAAATGTATTATTACAATGTAGTAAAAGATTACCTGTTAAAACACGTATTTGTTTTTTTAAATTATAATTTATGATAATAGAAGGGAGTATAGTAAAAGTAGTCGATAATACAGGAGTTTTAGATGCTAAATGTATTAAAGTTTTAGGTAATTCTAAGAAACGTTATGCTAAAATAGGACAAATTGTTTTAATTACAGTAAGGAGGTATAGTTTACATGTAGGTTATTTAAGAGATGATAAGAAAAAAGATAAATTTAAAAAAGGTAAAAAATTTAGAGCTTTAGTTATTAGAACAAAACAACCTATTCAAAGGGGTGTTGGTAATTTTATTAAATATAGTGATAATGCTGTTATTTTAATTAATAAAAGAGGGTTACCTTTAAGTTCACGGATTAAAGGACCTGTTATGTATGAGCTTGCTGAAAAATATCCTGTTATAGGGTCATTAACTTATCATGTTGTTTAAAACGAATTTAGATTATAATTTAAATTTTAATGAGAGTATTAATATACGACGTTTAAATTCATTAAAATTTGGTACTAATGATGATATGGGTGCTTTATTAAAAAAAATTAGTATTTATTTTTTATTTAGAAATGTTGTAGATTTAGATTCTATTTTTTTACAAAGATATGTATTATTATTATGATTATGTTTTGGTGAAGTTAGTAAAATTTTTAAATATAAAAAAGTTTTAAGATTAGGTGTTAGGTATTCGAGGTTTTGTTTAGGATTTTCTAGAAAAAATAAAAAAAATTTAAATATCTTAAATTTTTTAAATGAACGGTTGTTACCTGTTTTGAATAGTAAATATATAGATTTATTTATTGAGGATAAAAATATGTTTTTTTGTTTAAAAGATTTAAGTTTATTTACAGGATTAAAATTAGCACCTGGGGTTTTTTTTGTACGTATTTTAGAACCTTTATATATACGTTTATTTTTTAATACATATTTAATAAAATTAAGTTTAAGTTTTTATAAATTATTTTTTAAATGAGTTTAAAGAGAAGAGTTAGTTTAGATTTTAAAAGGAGAAATGAATTTTCAAAATTTGAATTGGATAAAATTTGTTTTAGTTTTTTTATAAATACTAATTTATTAAAGAATAAAACTAGATATTTATACCAATTTGTTTTATATAATAAAGGTTTAAATAATAAAAATATTACTAAAATTATTAATCGTTGTATATGGACAGGTAAAACAAAATGAGTCTTAAGACGGTTTAAATTATCCCGTATGTCTATAAAAAATGCAGCAGCTAAAGGATTATTAATGGGTACTAGAAAAGCTAAATGATAATAAATTGTTATGTATAATTTTGGATTAGGTGATTGTATTTCAAGATTAAATGCGGCACGTGCTTCAAGATTAAAAACGGTTAAAATACATAATACTAAAGTTAACCAATTATTTTTAAAGTGTTTAGTTGATACAGGTGTAATTGCAGGTGTATTTATGAGAAATAAAGATTTTTTAATTGTATTTTTTAAATATAATAAAAGAATCTGTAGTTTTAAACGTATTAAATTAATCTCAAAACCAGGAAAAAAAATATATTGAAATTTGACAGCAATTTCTAGGAATATTGAAAAATCAAGTTCATCTTTAATTATTGTTTCTACAACAAAAGGTATGTTATTAGGTACTGATTGTTTGTGATTAGGACAAGGAGGGGAACCTATAGCTGAAGTTTATTTATAGTTATTATGTATTTAGTATTTAATAAATTAAATTTTATAAGATTATTTTGTAATTTAACTTTATCAAATGTTTCTTTTTTAAAACTAAGTAATAATAAATTATCAAAAGTTGATGAAAATTTAACATATTGAAATAAATTAAAAAGTAATATAAAGTCTTTTTTATTTTTAACTAAATCTAATTTTGTTATTTTAAAAAATAAATTAATAAATTTATTAACATTTAATAATGATTTATTTTTTGCAAGATTGAAGTTAAAAGGTTTAGGATTTCGTTTAAAAAGGTACGGTCGTTTTTTATTTAGGTTATTTTTAGGCTTCAATCATTTTTTTTATGTACATTTACCTAATTATATTTATATAAAATCTAGAAAAAAGAAATTAATTTTTTTATCTAGGTCAAAGATTTTATTGTTTCTTTTTTTTTGACAAGTTATTGAAATACGTAAATTAATTGTTTATTTTAAAGGTTCTAAAGCAAAAGGATTTTTTAAAAAAAGATCTTTTAGGTTTATTAAAAAATTAAAATCATTTGGAAATTAAATGGATTTTAGACTTTTAGATTACTCTTTAAAAATGACAAATTTAAGGATTTCTTTATGTAAAATATATGGATTAGGTTTATCTAGGTCTAGTTATTTATGTAGTTTACTAGGGCTAGGTAAATCTGTTCATATATTGTATTTAAATAAATATTTTAAGGATAGTTTACGTTATTTGTTATTACAATATACTTATAATATAGGTTCTAGTTTAAGGTTATTTTTAGTACAACGGTTTGAATTATATATTAGTATTTTTTTATATAAAGGTGTGAGGTTTTTAAAAGGATTGCCTTTAAGAGGTCAAAGAACTTCAAGTAACAGTCAATCTATTCGTAGATTTACTCAAAAATTAAAGCATTTTGTTAAAATTGATGGAAAAAAATAATATAAAACAGACTAAATTAAGTATAAAAGATAGATTAATATCTTTAAAATATAAAAGTAAATTTAAATGTATATTAGGTGAAAGCCATGTAGTATGTTTACATAATTTACGTACGTTAGGATTAAAATCTAAATTCTTGAATTATGATATTTTAATATATTTATTAAAAAAATTATCTACTTTTAAACAAAAAAGTATTTTTATATTGGAATTAGTTGAAGGAGTTTATTTATCTAATGTGGTTTTGAGAAATTTAGATCCTTTATTTAGAGAATTAATGTTTTTTGCTGATAAATATTTTGAACCGTATCAAATTAGAGTTATACCACAATATATTGAATTTGAATTAGAAACAATTTTACGTAAAATTTTTGAAAATAAAGAAGATAATTTAAAAACAATAGTAAATTTAAATGTAATTGGTAAGGAATTACCTATAAAGTATAAAAAATGGTTTACAAATACAAGTAATAAAAAACGTTATAAAAATAAATATTTTTATAGGATTTATAAAAAAAATAAAAAAGGTATTTTTATTGATTCGTTTAATAAAAAAAATCAATATGTTACAAGTAGTTTATATTTAGATAATTATTTATATAAGAATGAGTTATTATTAAATTTTTATAAACATGTAAAAAAAATAAGATTGTTTAAAAAAAGAAAATTAAGACTTAGGTATAAATGAAGATTTAGAAAATATAAATATTTGAAAGGGTTTGTTAAAAAAGGTATGAAAAAATCAAAAAAAAAACGTTGAAAAAAAAGGTTATTTTTAAGATTTACTACTGCTAAATTAACATTAAAAAAAACAAATTCTAATTGATTTTTAATTTTATCAGATTTAGATGGTAAAGTTTTAGGACATTATTCTGCTGGTTTTTTTATTTATTCAAATCGTAAAAAAGAAAAATTAGATTTAAGGGTATTTGAATGGTTATATACATATCATATTTTACCTATTTTAGTGGATTTAAATATTACTAATTTAATATTTATTTATGAAGGGCATTTTAATTTTGGTTTACGTCGTTTATTTTGGGCTATACGTAGTAGTAAACGGTTTATTTCAGGTATAAAATGAAGATTTCGTTTACCCCATAGTGGAGGTATGCGGAAAAAGTTACCAAGAAGATTGTAAATAATGAATTTTTTATTAGGAGAATGTTTTGTTGGGTTAAGTAGTTTAGGTATTTTGTGTTTTTTAGGTTTTATTAACGATAAATCGTTATTTATAACCGATTTTATTATTAAATTATTATTTCCAATTTTAGGATTATTTTTTTTTATGAGTTTATCATTTAATAATGTATCTGTTGAGTTATTTAATTCAACATTATTAATAGATAGTTTATTCTTAAATATAAAAATAATTTTAATTTTATTATTATTAGGTATACTTAGTGCAAGTTTATCTTATTTTTTTATTGATAATTTGTTAGTTAGTGAATTTGGTTTATTATTTTTATTATCAGGTTTAGGAACTATTTTTGTTATAATGTGTAATGATTTTTTTTCATTATATTTAGCATTGGAGTTGCAAAATTTAGGATTTTATATTTTAGCGGCATTAAAAAAATATAATAGTTATTCAGTAGAGGCTGGTTTAAAATATTATATAATGGGTTCTTTATCATCAGGGTTGTTGTTGTTTGGTTTTGTATTATTATATGGTTTATTTGGTACATTAAATTTTTTTGAATTGTCTATTTTAATAAATAATTTTTTATTTATGGATTCTGCATTTTTTGTATTTTGGTTTTCATTTATTTTTATTATTGTTGGTATAGTATTTAAATTAGGAGCAGCACCTTTCCATTGATGAGTACCTGATGTTTATTCAGGAGCTCCACAACCTGTAACATTATTTTTTGCAACAATACCTAAATTAGGGTTAATATTTATTATGGTAAAATTAAATTTATATTTTAGTTTTATTTTCATGTCATTATTTAATATTATTTTATTAAGTTTTGGTGTATTTTCTTTAATATTAGGATTTTTATTTGCTTTATATCAATGAAATATTATGAGATTTATTGCATATAGTTCGATTTTTAATGTAGGTTTTTGTTTAATTATTTTAAGTAATACTACATTATGAAGTATATATTCAGCATTATTTTTTTTTTTACCTTATGTTTCAATAATGTTAGGTAGTATATTAATATTAATGGTTATAAAAAATACAGGTTATTGTAAAAATTTAAGTATTTGACATTTAGCTATTTTAGGTAAATCTAATATATGGTTAGCTTTTTCGTTAGGTATTTTATTTTTTTCATTTGGGGGTATACCTCCTTTAGCTGGATTTTTTAGTAAATTATTTATTTTTATATCTTTATTATATACAGAATCTTATTTATTATTATTATTTGTTTTTTTTTTAAGTGCAGGTGCAAGTTTATATTATTTAAGATTTGTACGTTCAATATTATTTACAAATACAAGTGAATATTTATTTATTTATAATTTGAATAATTTGTATTTGATTAGTAGTTTAATTATATTAAATGTTAGTTTTTTTTTTTTTTATGATTACTTTTATAGTTTACTTTTTAATTTAATAACTTATGCATTATAAGTATGTTATTAAATTAATGAAAGTAGAAAAAGGGAAAAAAAAAAGTGCTTTTTCTGTTGTTGTAACAGATAATAAGCATAAAATAAATGGATTTTTTATTGAGCATTTAGGTATTTATAATTTAAATGGTAATACTAGAGAAGGTTTTATTGATTTAAAAAGGTTTGGTTTTTGAGTTAATAAAGGTGCTTTTGTTAGTTCTAAGGTTAAATGAATTGTTAGTTTAATTGTAAAAGGGGAATAATTATTGTATGGTTAATTTAAAAAAAAAAGAATATTTAGGTAGAGAGATTTCTATATTATATGTAGTTAAAGGGGTTAGTTTACCTTTTACAGGTATTTGTTTATGAAAAAAAAAAAAAACTATTTGTTTATTTACTAAAAAAGGAGGTATTGATGTAATATTAAAAGTATTGATTTCTAATATTATATCATTACAATTTAAAGATATTAAAGAAGTAGATAAATTAAAAGTAGCTAATCTTTATAAAAGATATTTAAATAATTAAATGAATATATAGAAAAACTTTGATATTAAGTTGTTAATTTTTATTTTTGGTTAATATTTATAAAAAATAAATAATAAGGAAATGGAAATAGTAATCGATAAAAAAAAATATAAAATAGAAGAACAATTAAAAGGAAGTTTAATATATCAGTATGTAAGTGAAAAAGGGAAAGATTTACCTTGTTTTTGTTATAGTGAGCCTTTAAGTGTGGCTGGGAATTGTCGTATGTGTTTAGTAGAAGTGGAAGGAGCTCCAAAACTTTTAGCGTCATGTGCTGTACCAATAAGTTCTGGTATGTCAATTTTAACGGAATCTAGTAGATTAAGTAAAGCGCGTGAAAGTATTTTGGAGTTATTATTAATTAATCATCCTTTAGATTGTCCTGTTTGTGATCAAGGGGGTGAATGTGATTTACAAGATTTAACATTTAAGTATGGATCGGATCGGGGTAGGTATTATGAGTATGTTAAAAGGGCTGTTGTAGATAAAGAAGCAGGGGTATTTATTAAAACTATAATGACACGTTGTATACATTGTACACGTTGTGTTAGGTTTTTTTCAGAAATAGCTGGTAGCAAAGATTTTGGTATTTTAGGTAGAGGTGAGTCTAGTGAAATTACAATGATTGAAAATTTATTAAATCCTTTATCAGGTAATGTAGTTGATGTTTGTCCTGTAGGGGCTTTAACTTCAAAACCTTATGCTTTTACAGCACGGCCTTGAGAATTAACAACTATTGAAAGTATTGATATTTTTGATTCAATGGGTAGTAGTATTAGGGTAGATTTGTCATTAAATAAAATATTAAGGGTATTGCCTGTTAATGATAAAGAATTAAATGAGGATTGGATAACTAATAAAGCTAGATATTTTTTTGATTTGTTAAATTATCAAAGGTTAACATATCCATTTTTTGTGGTTAATAATAATATATCAAAATTATCATGAAAAAAAAGTATTTATTTTTTTTTAATATTTTTATTTAAATTTATAATTAAAAATAATAATGTTGTTTGTTATAATAATAATTTTATTGATTTAAATACAGGAAGTGTTATGAATTTATTTTTTAATAAATTTGGATTATTTAATAAAAAAAATTTATGTAATGATTTTAGGTCAAATTATGTTTTAAATAATAATTTAGATTTTATTTTTAGTTCAGAATTTATATTTTTTTTAGGAATAGATTTACGTTTAGATATGCCTTTATTAAATACACGAGTTAGAAAATTATCTATATTACGTAAAACAAAGTTATTTAGTTTTGGTTTATCTAATATAGATGTATCTTTAAATGTATTAAATGTAGGTAATTCTATTTATAATTTGTTAAATTTTTTGAAAGGTAATAATAAATTTTTATGGAGTAATATTTTAAATGAAAAATTTTCTTTAAATATGTTTAAATTAAAAAAAAATTTTTATTTTTTAGTTAATAAATTATTTGATAAAAAATTTTTAAGTTTTTTAAATACAAAAAATTTAGGTTATTTTGATTTATTTATTAATAATTTTAAAGAGTTAAGTATAAAGGAATGCAATATTATACAATATAAACAAAAAATAGAATCATTAAAAAATTTTATTATATTTTTTGGTGATTCTGTGGATTACAAAATAAATGAAACTAATTTAAATTTTTATTTTGGATCATTTTATAATAAAAGTATAAAAAAAATGGATTTTGTATTACCTGTAACCTTACCACAAGAAAAAGATAATATATTTTTAAATTTTTTAGGTAAAAAAAAATTTATGAAAAGATTAGTAAAATCTAGTACAAGTAGTATTAAAAATGAATTAGATATTTTAAATATAAGTTCATGGGTTTTAAAAAAATTTTTTATTAATACATTTAATTACCTACCTAAAAATATTTACCAATTTTTTAATAAAAGTATTTTAAATTATAAAAAATTTTATGATTTTATATTAATAGATTTTATTAAAGGTTTATATAGTATTAATATAACTAATAATATTTTTTTATCTAATAATTTATTAACAAAAAATATATTAAATTATTATAAATCTGATTTATTAATACAAAAATCAAGTGTAATTTTAAACGCGGGTAATAGACAATTTAATTCTTTGAAAATATTTATTAATTAATTTTAGAAAAATTTTATTAAATGGGTAATAGAATAGAATTATTAAAATATATAAAAGGAATTGATAGTATTAAAAATGTACATAAAAAAAATAAACAGGTGATTAGTTAGTTTATCTGATCTTAAAGAACTAGTTAAAATTTTATTATTTTTATTTGAAGTTAAATTAAGGTATACATATGGGTTAACAAAAGTTAATTTGAAAAATTTATGAAAAGTTTATAAGTATTGGCTTGAATATTTAGATTTAATATTTTTGTGTGTAAAGGATATATTTATGTATTTAAAGACTACAGAAAATTTTAGGCAATTTTTATTAAGTATTCAATTTGATTTTTATTATTTTTCATGTGAATTTTTGGATTTTGGTTTGAAAAATAAGGTTAAAATATGAACAAGATTAGATGAAATTTTAGAATTAAAGATTAATAGTTTAAAAAAAATTGTTAATGTTTTTGCGAGTGATATGGAAAGAGAAGATATGGAGTATATATGAAGATTTACTGAAATTTCAGAATTGTATGGAGAGTATACATATGATTATGAAAATAACTTTAAATTAGTTATGGAAGAATTAGAAAATATATTTATAGAAATGATAAGAAAAGATTTAAAAGGTACAGAAATACTTGTTTTTATAAATAAACATAATTTAGTATATTTAAAGTAAAAAAAGATGTTAATAGTAGTAATAATACCATTTTTAATAATTTTGGCAATAGCGTTATTTACATTAGTGGAAAGAAAAGTATTAGCTGGGGTCCAACGAAGAGTAGGACCAAGCATAGTAGGAGTGTGAGGGTTATTACAACCATTTGCAGATGCATTTAAATTAATATTTAAAGAGACAGTAATACCAGGAATATCTAACTTAGGAGTATTTGTATTAGCACCAATAATAACATTTATGTTAAGTTTAGTGAACTGGAGTGTTATACCTTTAAATTATGGTACAGTAATTTTGACAGAAGTTGAAATGGGTATACTATTTATATTCGCTGTATCATCGTTAGGCGTGTATGGAATCATAATGGCAGGATGAGCAAGTAACTCAAAATATGCATTTTTGGGAGCATTGAGATCAGCAGCACAAATGATATCATATGAAGTGTCTATAGGGTTAGTAATTTTGATAGTAGTAATATATGTAGGGTCATTAAATTTAACAAACATAGTAATGTCACAAAATTATTTATGGAATGTAGTGGGTTTATGGCCTTGTTTTTTATTATTTTTTGTTTCAGCATTAGCAGAAACAAATAGGGTACCATTTGATTTACCAGAGGCAGAATCAGAATTGGTATCTGGTTATAATGTAGAATATTCTTCAATAACATTTGCGTTATTTTTTTTAGCAGAATATTCAAATATTATGATTATGAGTAGTTTAATAACATTATTTTTTTTAGGAGGATGATTAGCACCCTTTAATTTTTTTTTATTTAATTTTATACCAGGTGAAGTTTGATTTTTAATAAAATTTTTATTTGTTATTTATTTATTTATTGTAGTAAGAGGTACATTACCTAGGTATAGATATGATCAATTAATGAGTTTAGGATGAAAAGTATTTTTACCTTTATCTTTAAGTTACTTTTTTATTTTTTCTATATTATTTTGAGGAGGTTATAGTGTATTTTTATTAGGTAATTGGTTATTAGTTTTAAGTTATTTAGTTATATTATATAGTATATTATGTTTTATTAGTATAGTAATTTTAGGATGGTTATAGGTTTAAATAGGATAATTAATTTAAGTTTAGTTGGTATTTTTAGTATATTTTTTTTACATTTATTATTTAGTTTAAATGACTTTAATTTTTTTGTAAATTTTAATTTGTTTCAATTTACAGAAGGTTTGCGTATTATATATATATTAGGATTTGATTTAATATCAGTAATATTTATTTTTTTATCTGGGTTTTTATTATTAATATGTATACTGTTTAGTTGATTTATTAGTTATAAAGGTTCTTGATTTATGAGTTTATTATGTATATCATTTTTTATTTTAATAAATGTTTTTGGTGTAACAGATCTTATATTATTTTTCTTTTTTTTTGAATTATTAATTGTACCTATGTATTTAATTATTGGTATATGAGGGGGCCGTTCAAGAAAAATTTATGCAGCTTATTTATTTTTATTATATACCTTATTAGGATCTGTTTTATTATTATTTGCTTTTGTGTTTATAGTTATGTTAACAGGTAGTTCTAATTTTGAATATTTAATAGGAGTGTTGTTTTGTAATTTAAACCAAACAGTTATATTTTTATTTATTTTTTTTGGGTTATCTGTAAAAATACCTATTGTACCATTTCATTTATGGTTACCAGAAGCACATGTAGAAGCACCTACAGCAGGATCAATTATTTTAGCAGGTATTGTATTGAAATTAGGTTTTTATGCTTTTATTAGAATTTTATTTTTTTGTGTAAATGGTTGATTAATAAGTTTTGTTTTTGTAATTTTTTTAATTGGTTTTTATTTTCCATCTTTTTCAGCAATTAGCCAAGTAGATATAAAAAAAATAATTGCTTATTCGTCTGTTTCACATATGAATTTTGGTATGTTTGGTCTATTTTCTAAACAACTTGTAGGGTTTGTAGGTAGTTTTTTTTTAATGTTAGGTCATGCAATAGTAGCAAGTGCTCTTTTTTTGACTATAGGTACTTTATATGAACGTTATAAAACTAGAATTATATTTTATTATAGTGGGTTATTTTTTTTAATGCCTTTATGATCTGTTAGTTTTTTTATTTTTATATTAGGTAATTTTGGTTTACCAGGTACAGTAAATTTTGTAGGGGAGTTATTAATTTTATTTTCTATATTTAATTTTAAAGTATTTTTATTGTTTTTAATGTTTATAGGTTTAATATTAACGTTAGGTTATTCATTATTTTTGTATGTAAGGATGGTAAATGGTATTTTAATTGATAAATTTATAAGATATTATTGTGATTTAACACGTAGGGAATTTATATTATTTGTAATTTTAATTGTAGGTTCTTTATTATATGGTATTTTACCACAATTATGATTAGATATTTTATTTTATCCTGTTTATTTAATTTGATTTATTATTTAATATGTTAAGTAGTTATATTTTAATATTTAAATATTTAGTTATTTGTTTTTTAATTGTTTGTTTTTTAGTAGCATTATCTTTATTAATTGTTCCTAGATTATATGATGAAGAAAAAATTTCTATATATGAATGTGGGTTTAATCCTTATGGTGATTCACGTAGTAAATTTGAAGTTAGATTTTATTTAGTAGCTATATTATTTATTGTATTTGATTTAGAATTAACATTTTTATTTCCATGAGTAATTTTAATTTATAAAATGACTTTTTGAAGTTTTGTTATTATGTTAGTATTTTTAATAATTTTATTGGTTGGTTTTATTTATGAATTATTTAGTGGTTCTTTAGATTGAAATGAGTAAACTTTTAGTGAGAAATAGTTTAAAAAAAAATGAATTTTTAATTTTATTATTACATAAAATATCTTTTAATTGAATAAAAACAATATCAAAAAAACGTACTAATATACATATTTGGGTATATAATCATAAAAATATTTTAAATTTATTAAATTTTTTAAAAAAAAATAGTTTTTTTAAAATACAACAGGTTGTAGATATTTATGGAGTAGATTTTTTAAATTTTAAATCGGATGGTCGTTTTGAATTAAATTATGTTTTATTGAGTTTATATTATAATACTAGAATAATTGTACGTTCAGTTATTAATTTATATGATATTGTAAATACAACAACTTCTTTATTTAAATCAAGTGGTTGATTAGAACGTGAAATTTGAGATATGTTAGGTATATTTTTTTGTAAACATAATGATTTAAGGCGTATTCTTACTGATTATGGTTTTTCAGGGCATCCTTTACGTAAAGATTTTCCTTTACCAGGTTATTGGGAAGTTAGTTATGATGATAGAGCAAAGTCAGTTGTTTTTGATTTAATAGAATTAAGTCAAGATTTTAGAATTTTTAAATTAAAAGATAAAGTATGGTAATAAATAATATTTATTTTTTTTTTAAAACGTATATAATATTTTTTATTTGTTTAGAAATATTTTTATTTTTAAATAGATTAAATAAAATTAGTATATTTTTTTGGTTTGAACCTAAAGATTGATTTTTAATTTTAGGTTTTTGTTTTAGTTGGTTTATATTTAGTTTAAGTGTTTCTTATTATTTATCGATAGTTAAAAATACTAGTTTAGATAAATTAATTTGGAATAAATTAAATGAGTTATTAGAAAATTTAGATAATTAATAATTATTATAAATTTTCTATATGCCCGTTAGTTTAATTGGTAAAATACTCGACTTCTAATCGATGTGATATAGGTTCGAGTCCTATACGGGCAAAAAATAAAGTTAAGGTACTCTAGAGGGTTTTTTTACGGGTTTATTGGTAAAAAAAAGCATGTCGAAAATTATAGGGTTACATTAAATTTTTTTATTTTAGTAAAAAAAAAAGTGGGGGTATAGTTTAATTTGGTAAAACTTTGGATTTCAAATCTAAGATTGTGGGTTCAAGTCCTGCTACCCTCGGTTTTAATATTTTTAGTACAAGACCTGCTAGGGATGTCTTAAAAAGACCTTATTGTAGAGTAAAAAGGTTAAAAAATGGGAATAAAAGAAAAAAACATAGTAGAAGGAATAGTAGAAATATTAGAAAAAAGAGAAAAAAGAAGTGTAAGAGAAAGTGAAAGGAATGAGTTACAAGAAAAGATAGTATATGCCAAAGGATTAATGAAAGGAGGGATGTCCGAAATGGTAGAATTTGAAGGATTAGGATTAAAAGGGATAATAAATTATTTAGATAAAAACAAAAAAGCAGGTATTACAGTATTAGGTAGTATAAATGAAGTAAAAGTAGGAAGTAGAGTAAAAAGATTAGGTAAATTACCGTTAGTATTATTAAATAAATATGGTATGTTAATTAGAGAAGTAAATTTAAAGGAATTAAATATTTTAAAAATGATTCGAAGTATAGGAAAAGGAATAACTAGTTATACGAATAAACATCAAGATTATATACAAAAAAGGTTTTATTCACCAAAGTTAACTAAACCTAGTTATCAAGAAGCTAGTGGGTTTAGGGAAATTCATGATATGAAATTTTTTTTAATGAAATTTAAATCATTTAAAAACCCCTTTTTAGATCTATTAAAATATACTAAAGTAGATTTAGAAAAATTATTAAAGAATAATGGGTGATGAGGTGAGTATAAAACTTTTAAAACAGAGTATAAATTAAGTATGGGTTATAAAAAAATACATGATTTAATGAAATTAGTAGATTCTCATGGTAAATTGATTATAGCAGAAAAGTATGAAAATGGGAAATATATTGTAGTTGAAGGTGGTACAACTACTAAAAGTGATGATATTTTAATGTATTCGTATGATATAGAAACAAAAGAATTAATTACAACTTATAATACACCTATAGAAATAATAAAAAATATGGAATATTTAACGCCTTGGGTTATTAGAGTTTATACGTATAAAGAATATAAAGAGGGTATAAAAAAAGGAGATTTAATAACAAAAAAAGATGATAGTTATTATAGTATATTAAATAATACAAAACAATATTTAAAAATAAATATTAAAGATTCAAATACAATAGAAGTTACTGTTCCTTTTTTAAATGAAAAGTTAATTGTAGGTTTAGATAATATTGATAATATTTTTATTGGTAATGAAACAACAAATATTATAGATTTAGATTATGAAAAAATTGATATATAATTTATTTAAAAAAGTTAAAAATATTTTTTTATTTGTTGTTAAAAAAATTTATAAAAGAAAAGTATTTAATTTATATTGAAATAATATTTATTTTAGAATTTTTTTAAAAATTGTTTTAATTGGTATTTTATGGTTTTTTTTTGATATTAATGATTTATTTTATAATAGAGCACTTATTTTATTTTATTTTTTTATAATTTTATTTATTTGACGTGAAAGTTTATTATTTATTTTGTATTTTATAAATAAATTTACGTTTTTTTCAGATTATGAAGTTTCTAATTTAGAGTATTTTTTTAAAAAAAATAGAAAATTAAATAATTTTGGTAAATGGTTATTTTTACATATTAATTTGTATATGTATTTATTATATTTAAAATTAAAGTTTATTAAATTAATTAAAATTGTACGGTTTTTTATGATTTATATAGGGTTTTTTAAATATTGATTTTTTATTGAAAAATTTTTTTATTTTATTTTTGAAAAGTTTGTAGGGCGTGGAACACGTATTATTTTTTTATATTATTTTAAATTTAAAAAAAATTTATTTAAAAATTCTTATATAGTTATATTTGATATTCGTTTGTTGGGATTTTTTTTTTTATTTTTATTTCAAGGGTTAATTTTAATTAAAATTGTTATTATTTTATTTTTTTTTAAATTGATCTGAATGATGTTTATGGAAATTTATAAAAAAGAATATTTTAAAGAAAATTTTGAAGTATATAGATCATCTAAATTTTATAAAAGTAGTTTTTTATATAAGCGTATTAATGTTGTTGAATTAATTAAAGAAAATTCTATTATTTTAAAGTATTGTAGTTTAAATAATTATATAATAAAAGATTTATATGATCAAAGATATATTAATTTTTTTGAAAGGGTTTTATATGATTCAAATTATTTATTTAGATTTAATGATGTTTACGGAGGGTTACCTTTAATTTATCTTTTATATTGAAATAGACATTTTCAAGATTATATAAAATTTTTTATGGAGTATATGGTTTTATTTAAGTATAAAGGTATTAATAATTTATTATATAATAAATTGTATAGTATTTTATATAAATATTTATATTTATGGGAATATTTGATTTCATATAATAAAAGTCAAAAAATAAATTTTACATTTTTACCTGTAACTGAAAATGAATTTTATCCAAAAATGATTTTAAAAATAGATAATTCTAATTTTTTTTATTCAAATTGTTATTTTGATAAGGATTTTATTTTAAATGAATTAGTTGTTATATCAAATTTATGAAAAAATTTAATAAATGATTATAATTTGGATATAGATTATTGTTTAAGGAACAACAATAATGAATTGATAGGGTTACCTTTAGAATTAATAAATTATTTTAAAAAAGAGCAGTTAAATATTATAAATCTTTTAAATAAAGAAGGTAATTATTTAAAACCTGTTATTTTTTTTGGGAGGGAAAATTTTATAAAAATACAAAAATATTTTGATAATGAACTAAAATAATACAGTTAACTTAAAAAAGTATAGTATTTATTTTAAGTATAAAGACCTGTTAGGGATGTCTTAAAAAGACCTTATTATATATATTAAAAAAAAAATTATGGAAGAATTAGTAGTAGGAATTGAAACAGGAGCAAAAGCAATAGGAGCAGGGATGGCAACAATCGGAGTAGTAGGAGCAGGAGTAGGAATCGGAGTAGTATTCGCGGGATTATTAATGGCCATGGCAAGAAATCCATACTTAGAGCAAAGATTAGTAAGATATTTATTCTTAGGATTTGCATTAACAGAAGCAATGGGTTTATTGGCAGTTATGATGGCGTTTTTAATTTTATATAGTTAATGTATTCACCATTAGCACAATTTGATATTGTGAGTATAGTACCAATATATATAATAGGAATAGATTTAACAATAACAAATATGACAATAACAATAGGATTGTGTTTAGTTATATTTATTACAATTTTTAATATAGTAAAATCAGATATCAGACTTATACCTAAAAGTTGACAGTTTGTATTTGAATCTATATTTTTATTTATTTATAGATTAGTTTATGATCAAATAGGAGTGCAAGGTTTAGTATATTTCCCTTTTTTAATAACATTATTTTCATTTATGTTAGTTTTAAATTTAATGGGTTTAGTACCTTATAGTTTTGCAGCAACTAGTCAATTTATTTGAACATTATATTTTTCATTAAGTATTTGTTTAGGTATATTTTTTGTTGGTCTAAGAAATCATAAAGTAAAATTTTTAAAAATATTTTTACCAGATGTACCTTTAATGTTATATCCTTTAATGATAACTATAGAATTAGCATCTTATGTTATACGTTCATTTAGTTTAGCTATTAGGTTAAGTGCTAATATTATGGCTGGTCATATTTTAGTTCATATTTTAGCAGATGCGGTTTATAATTTAGGTGCTTTATCAATGGATTTAGTTTTTATAACATTATGTTTATTATTAGGATTATTTGTATTAGAATTTGGTGTTGCTTGTTTACAAGCGTACGTATTTACTTTATTAATTTGTATTTACTTAAATGATGCTGTTAATTTACCTGTACATTAAAAAAAATGAAACAAAGACATATGTTCCATCTAGTTGATAGGAGTCCTTGACCTTTAGTAAGTGCATTTGGTGCATTTTTTCTTACAACAGGGTTAGTTTTTTTTATGCATAGAGTTGAAGTTGGTTTATTTTTAGTATTTTTAGGATTAATTATTATTTTAGGAACTATGTATGTTTGATGACGTGATGTTATTAGAGAAGCAGCTTATCAAGGTAATCATACAAGTGCTGTACAATTAGGTTTATCTATGGGATTTATCTTATTTGTTGTATCAGAAATTATGTTATTTTTTGCATTTTTTTGAGCAGTATTTCATTCAAGTTTATCACCTGCAATTGTAGGAGGTTTAGTATGACCACCTTATGATGTAGCTACATTATCGGCAGGACATATGCCTTTTTTAAATACAGTTATTTTATTAACATCTAGTGTTACAGTAACAGCAGCTCATAATTCTTTATTAAAAGGTGATGTAAAAAGTTTTAGAATTGAATTAGCGTTTACTGTATTTTTGGGTTTATTATTTGAAGCATTACAATTAATGGAATATGCAGAAGCACCTTTTAATATTTCAGATGGTATTTATGGTTCAACATTTTATACATTAACAGGGTTACATGGTATGCATGTTTTTGTAGGAGCTTTATTTTTATTAGTTGCTTTATTTAGGTCTATTAAAGGTAATTTATTAGTAGATCATCATTTAGGGTTTGAATTTGCGGTTTGGTATTGACATTTTGTTGATGCAGTCTGAATTTTTTTATTTGGGTTTATCTATATATGGGGTACATGGTAGGTATGAAGCATGTTCAGTTAATGCATTTAGGATTTCATCTAGGTCATATTTTTAAAATTAGTAAATTTTTAGTTAGGTGAATGCTTCATTTACGTGGGCTTTTTTATAATATGCTTGGTTTAGAAACTTTAGAGTTAAAATTTGAAATTTTTCTTATTAATTTAAATTTAACTATTTTAGGGTTAAGGTCGTTGTTTGAATTTGGTAAAGGTTTGGGTTTATTGAATAAAAGAGTATGGTTTATTTGTCATAATTATTATTTTTCACCTTTAGTAGCTAGGTATGCATCAGCAGCAGGTACAGGTTATAGTACTTTTGATTGAATAGCAGGTTCTTTAACAAATATGAAAAATATATTTATATATCTTTATAGTATATATGTTGATTGAGTAAAGGGTTTTAAAACAATGCAAAGACATAAAGTATTTTTATTTAGATTATGAGGTTTTGGACTTTCTAGTTTTATTAAACCATTTTTTATTATATTTCCTAGATTATTTGAAGCAAAAATAGCTAGTTATGAGATAGGTGGTTCTAATGTAATATCAGCTGGTTTAGTTGATTCTAATATGTTAGGTAATCATGTAAGATTACCTTTAGCAGGAAACGATGATTCTGTTAGTTGTGTTAATTTTTTATGTTTTTATTTTTCTAAACATATGATAGGTTTAAAAATGAATGCATTGTTAAAGTGACCAACTAATGTTAAAAGAAAATCACGTAATTCTAAATTATTAACATTTATTTATATTTTATTTGTTTACTTTACAGGTGATTGGTTAAGTACATCAAAAAAATATTTCGAGTGAATTTTAAGCAAATTTGGTTGATCTGATTTATCATATCAGGTTAAATTCTTGTTTGAGACCTTAAAACCGACAGTTGCTTTTGTTAGTTATGTTGGTGGAGGAGGTTTATTTAAAGTAAGTTTATGATAAAATATTTTATTAAATATTTTAAATTAAGTTTATTATTAGCAGTTTTTTTTTTTAATACTATTATAAGATTTTTTAAATATATTTATTTTAATATACATGTAATATTGTTGTATATAAAATTTTTTATTAAATTTTCATATAATAAATTGTTTAAAAAAAGAAGTATAGTAAAAGAAACAAAAGCTGCAGGGAGGAAAATTAAATATTTTGGTTTAATAGGTTATATTTTAGTGTGATTTATTAGATTTTATTATTTATTTTTAAGGTTTTTAATTTGGTTTGATATTTTTATTGATAGATTAAATTATGCGCCTTCATTTACACAAATTTTTAATAAATATAAATATAATTTATATTTATATTTAAGGTTATATAGATTTACAGAGTTAGATTATTATAAAGAAGTATTAGATTCAAAATCTAAATTAAGTTTATTTATATTTATACCTTTTTTATTTTGTTGTGTTTTTGTAAGTGATTATATTATTTTAATTATATTATTTACATTTTTTAGTATTTTTTTATTAATGTTTGGTTTAGTTCTTTTAGGTTATTCTTTAAATTTTAAACTAAAAAGTTATTTAAAAAAAATACAATTGTTAAAAGAAGTATATATTTTTAATATTTTTATAAAAATATTAAAATATAAATATTCGTTTTATAATATAGGTTTAGAACGGAGAAGGTTGAGAGGTAGAAAACCTATAGTAAAAAATAATAAATAATTTTATTATTTGTAGTATTTTTTGTTAAAATATAATTGTAAGAGTTATAAATGGATACCTAGGTATTAATGAGATGGACGTTAAAATAGTAACGAAAAGTTATAATTAGTTAAAAAGAGCGATTGAATTATAAATATCCATAAAAGGGAAACCTTATTCATATCAAAAATTTTAAATTTTTGTTGAAACTAAGTGAACTGAAACATCTAAGTAGCTTAAGGAAAAGTAATCAAAAGAGAGACTGAGAGTAGTGGTGAGCGAAATTGGTTTAGGCCTTTATATAAAAATATATAATACTTATTAGAAAAAAACCATAGAGGGTATTAAAGTCCCGTATAGATAAGAAATTTTTGTATATAGAGTAAAACGTATTATGTTGGTGTATGTTTGAATAAATCAGGACCTCCTGATAAGCCAAAATATCATTAATGACCGATAGTGGAGAGTACCGTGAGGGAAAGGTGAAAAAGAGCTTTTAAATTAGAATAGTTGAAAAGTATTGAAATTTATAACTTACAAGCAATTGAAGTTTAATTTCCGAATTGAATAACAATGTACCTTTTGCAGAATGGGTCAGCGAGTTAATTTATTTAGCGAGTATAAGATTTTTTAAAATTGTATACGTAGTGAAAGCAATTATATTTAAATAATATAAGATAGTTAAATGGATTAGACCCGAAACCAAGTGATCTAACCATGGGCAGGTTGATTGCAATATTATATATTGTTAAGAGGACCGAACCGTTGTCTGTTGCAGGAGGCTCGGATGACCTGTGGTTAGGAGTGAAAAGCTAATCGAACTTGGAGATAGCTGGTTTTCTACGAAATCTATTTAAGTAGAGTGTATAATAAAACTTTTAAAAGGTAAGGCTCTTTGTAACCTAGGGGATCTGCCTTCCGGGCTTCTTTGAAGTTATAAAAACTATTAATATTTAAAATGTAATATTATACAAACAGTCTATGGGTGCAAGATCCATAAGACGAAAGGGAAAAAGCCCTGATTATAAGTTAAGGTCTTTAATTTTTAACCTAGTGCGGAAGAGATTTATTTTAGCTAAAAACAAATAGGAGGTTGGCTTAGAGGCAGCCATCCTTTAAAGAAAGCGTAGTAGCTCACTATTAAAAAAAAGTAAAATTATCTCAACAATGTATGGAGACTATCAGTTAAAAACCAAAACTATAAAAAGTATTAAGTACTTTGGTAGTAGAATGTTCTATAAATATCAGGTAAAATTGCAAAGTTTTATTAAAAAATTAGAATTAAATATGCTGACATGAGTAGCAAAAAATAATGTTATAAACATTATCACCGTAAGATCAAGGTTTTCATAGCAAGGTTTAACCACTATGAGTGAGTCGGCCCTTTAGAATATAATAATTTTTATTTTGATAGGTAGTATATTAATATTTATATTACTAGTTTATATAATAAAGTGACTATTAATATATTTTATTTTATTTTATTTAGGTTAATAAAGTAGTGTATATTGGTATATAAAAAAGCTTAATAAACTAACCGTACTAAAACCGACACAGGTGATCGGGTAGAGAATACTAAGGTGTTTGGGTGAACAACATTTAAGGAACTCGGCAAAATAACTTCGTAACTTCGGGAGAAGAAGTATCTATTAAATAAGTTGATTAGATTTTTTTTTGAAAAAATCTTTTTTATTCTTTTTACTAGATGTCACAGAAATGGGGGGGGCGACTGTTTAGCAAAAACACAGGACTATGCAAAATTTATAAAATGAAGTATATGGTCTGACCCCTGTCCGGTGCTGGAGGGTAAATGTTCGATAATGGTTTATCTGTTATGGATGTAAGCTCACAGTAAACGACGGCCCTAACCTTGAGGGTCTGAAAGTAGCGAAATTCATCGTCAATTAATTGTTGACCTGCATGAATGGGGTAACGACCTCCCTACTGTCTCGAGTGTTGGCTCAGCGAAGTTGAAATCTCTGTGAAGATTCAGAGTACCTGTAACGGGACGGAAAGACCCCGTGCAGCTTTACTATATCTTAATATTGTTTATTTGTAAAGAATACGTAGGATAGGTATTAGCTTATGATATTTTAATTTTCGAATTAATTGTGGAGGCTGTCTTGGAATAGTATCTTTTTTTTATTGATAGACTAAATTTTTATATATATATTTTAAATGACATTGTTAAGAGGGTAGTTTGACTGGGGCGGTCGCCCCCTAAAATGTACCGGGGGTGTGCAAAGGTATACTTAAAATTAATTATTCATTAATTTAATAGGATAACAACATATGTATACTTGACTGAGAGATTGACAAATCAATCAGGAACGCAAGTTGGTTGTAGTGATCCGATAGTTCTAAGAGGAAAGGCTATCGCTCAACGGATAAAAGCTACGCCGGGGATAACAGGCTAATAGTCCTTGAGAGTCCATATCGACAGGACTGTTTGGCACCTCGATGTCGGCTCATCACATCCTGGGAGAGAAGTAGATCCCAAAGGTTCGACTGTTCGTCGATTAAAGTGATACGCGAGCTGGGTTCAGAACGTCGTGAGACAGTTTGGCCCCTATCTGTTATAGGTTTTAAGAATTGAAATTTATCTTCCTTAGTACGCAAGGATTGGGTAGTTATTTATTTTATTAATAAATATAAAAAATAGTTAATTAAAGAGTATATCAATTGTGTTCCAGTTGTTTTCCTAAAAGCATTGCTGGGTAGCTAAATATACAAAATCTAATTGCTGAAAGCATATAAGCAAAGAGGGTTTAATTATAAATAAATTCTTATGTAAAAGTAATAGACGATTACTTAGATAGTAAATGGATGTAAGTATTGTAAAATATTTAGTTACATTTAACTAATTATTATGTTGTTATATTTTTAGTTTTAAAAAAAGAAAAAGATTAGTAAGTTTAAAAATAGTTATGGAAGGATTAGTATGGTAGGTATTATTAATTGACAAGGAAAGAAAATTTATATAAAAAAATACATTATACTTTTATGGTTGGTGCGTATATGATAAAAATTGTATACTAATACTAAAAAAGAGTTAACTAATTTATTATTAAAATAAAATATAGTATTTAATGATATTTTATTTTTAGATATAATAAGTATAGCTGAAAATAATAAAATTGAATATTTTTTTATTAATAATGATCAGATAACATAAATGGCAATGTACGTGATTGCAAATCATGAAATAAGGGTTCGATTCCCTTTCTGAGCTTTATTTTATATTGTTTAAAAGAGGTATAGCCAAGTCAGGTAAGGCGTAAGATTTTGATTCTTATATTCGTGGGTTCAAATCCCTCTACCTCTAATATAAATATTAAAGGCCTTTAGTTTAATGGTAGAATAATACATTTTCACTGTATAGGTAGGGGTTCGATTCCCCTAAGGCCCTTTTTAAAAAGGGTGTAGTGTAAATGGCAACATATTAGGCTCATGACCTAAAGATATTGGTTCGACTCCAGTCACCCCTTTTTTTAATAAATTTTTATATAATATATGAAATAATTTAATTAAAGTTATATATATAATTAACGGATAAAAAAAAATATTAGTTAATTTTAGGTTTAATATAAGTAGTATTGGTTAAAATCCAATAACCTATAATTTTTAGTAAATAAAAAATTTTTATGGAAAAAATAAAAGAAAAAAACATAGTAGAAGGAATAGTAGAGATATTAGAAAAAAGAGAAAAAGGAAGTGTAAGAGAAAGTGAAATGAATGATTGAGGTATAGTATGTAAAGTACAAGAAAAGGTAGTATATGCCAAAGGATTAAGGGAAGAAGGGATATCTGAAATGGTAGAATTTGAAGGATTGAGATTAAGAGAAATAATTAATTATTTAGATAAGAACCTAAAAGTAGGTATTACAATAAAAAGTAATATAAAAGAAGTAAAATTATCAATAATATTGATATATATGATATATGGTAAGTTGTTAGGTAAAGTAGTAAACTTAATAAATGATTTTATTAAGGAAAATTTTTTTTTAAATAATTGTTGAATATTATATTACATAAATATAATTAATGTTAGGTTGGAATGTAATTCACAACTAGTTTATAACTTTATATTAAAAAATAAATTATGTATATAACTAATATTAATTTTGGTAATATACAACCTGTAGCAAAAGGTGTTATTTTTAATGGAGTACATTTTGCAAATAATAATTATATTATATTGCCTAGAACTGTTATTAGTAAATCAGTGACAAAACATTCAAAATTTTATATTAATTCAAAAGAAACTAGTGTAAATGGTGTTATTAATGATTGAGATCACGGACCAGGGTATCATCCTTGTTTAATTTGTTCACCTATTACAATAACTTTAGGAGGTTTAGTTAAGTTTAATATAGCAGTTATGACACATAAGAGTATTAGTTTTGGAAAACGAATTTTGCAAGAATCAGATTTAAATGTAGGTGAGTTTAATTTTAATACAATACATGTAGACAATAGTACGTTTGTTGTGGATAGAGTAGAAGAAGTAGTTATGGAATATAATGAACTTTTTAAAGGTCTTGAAAATTATACAAAATTTACATCAAATGAAAGTAAGGATGAATTAGAAGGTATGAAGGATAAAGTAATTGAAATTGTAGAAGAATTGAATGTTTATGTAATAGGGACAGATAAAAATATAACTAATATTGAAAATAATTTTGATGATGACAATGAATTGGAATAATAAAATAAAAAAAATAATAAATAAAGTAAATAAATATAATATAAAATTACAAAAAATGTATATTATATTTATTATAAGAGAGGTATATAGATGATATACAAAAAAATTATTAAAAAAACATGGTATATTAATTTTATTTATAAAAATAATATGTATAATTTATATATTAGAGGATTTTAATATAAATGAAAAAATAATAATAATAATTTTAATTATAATTATTATACGAAAGATAATACGTATGATATTATTTAATTTTCGTTGAAAAAGTATTGAAGGACCTATTGAATATTTACCAGATATGAATAAATTTTATAAAAAGAATAAAATAATTAAAAAAATAAGTTATATATTACTAGAATATGGTAATATATGAAAAATAATATATATAATAAAAAAAATTTTAATTGAATTTATGAAAAAATTAAGAGCATTTTTAAAAAAAATAAGAATAATTAAATATTGGATAAAAATAGAAAAAAAAATTGTATGAGTATTTGAAAATATAATATTTGAATATATAAGAGTAATTTTAAGAGATATATATTATAAAATAAAAATAAAATTTATAACATATGATATAATAAAAATTTTAAATTTACGATTATTAATTTTATTGGTTTATATGTTAATTGGGTATCCTGTAATTCCTTTAATATATATATTATTATTATATAAATTTATTTTGGTATTGTGGAATAATTTATTAATCGAAGTAGGTATACATTCAAAAAAAAGAATTGAAATTGAAAGAATAAGGTTTATAGAAGATGTAATAGATTATAATAATTTATTTACAAAAAATATATATAATGAAAAAGAAATGTATGAAATATATTTTAATAAAATATATATAAAAAAAGATGAATATCAAAATTTAGATATAAAAGGAATATGAGATATGGTAATATTAAGTAAATTATTTAATACAAATTTATGATTTTCAAAAATAGTAGAAATTTATTATGGATTAAATAATGTTAAGTTATTAAATTACAAGGATATATATTTAGAAGTAGATTATAAAATGGAACATTTTATTAAGCGTTGGGTAAAAATTATAAATAAAATTAATAGTTATTATAAAAATGAATGTTTATTACAAATAACCATAAAGAATAAATTTTCTGGTTTTTTATTAGATTTGGAGGTTAAGGTTGATGAAAAAATTTTATTAAAAGATATAAAAATAGATATAAAAGAAAAAAATTTAATATATAAAGAAATTGAATTATGGTATATAGAGTATGATAATATTATAAGGGAATTGGTTAATTATGAGGATAAATATAGTAATGAATTTGAAAAAATATCAATTTATGCCACACAAATAAATATAAATTCTATTGCCTCTAAAGGTGAATCAATACCTTTAGAGGTATATTTTTGAATTGCTTTTTTTTATCTAGATAAAAAATATTTTTATGATTTGTTATGTAAAGAAATATTATTGGGAGTGGGTAGTGTAAATAAAAAATCTTGTAATAAATATTTAGATATATTAGATCAGGAATATAAAAATATTCATGGTAAAAATAAATAAATGATAACTATTATTTAATAGAATTTTTAAACTTATTTAAAGGGCTAGAATTATTAGTTTGTGGTAAGTTTTCTAAAAATTTTATTTTTTATTATTTTTTGAAGTAATTAAAAGAATAAAATATTTGTTAAATTTTAAAAAATCATAAGTTAGTTTTAAATTGTATTAATTTTGGTGTAAAGTATGAAAATAATTAACTAATAAAAAATTATTAGTTAATTTTAGGTTTAATATAAAGTATGTAGTATTGGTTAAAATCCAATAACCTATAATTTTTGATAAATAAAAAAATTTTATGGAAAAAAGAAAATTAAAAAATATGACAATAAATTTTGGACCACAGCATCCAGCAGCACATGGGGTTTTAAGAGTTGTTATAGAATGTGAAGGAGAACGTATAAAAAAAGTAGATCCACATATAGGATTATTGCATAGGGGTACAGAAAAGTTAATAGAGCATAAAACATATATGCAAGCTTTACCTTATTTTGATAGACTAGATTATGTATCTATGATGGCGCAAGAATACGCATATTCTTTAAGTGTAGAGTCATTAACACAAGTAATAGTACCTTATAAAGCAAAATTAATTAGAATGTTATTTTGTGAAATTACTAGAATTTTAAATCATTTATTAGCAGTGACAACACATGCTTTAGATGTAGGTGCACTAACACCTTTTTTATGGGGATTTGAAGTTAGAGAAAAATTAATGGAATTTTATGAAAGGGCCTGTGGTGCACGTTTACATTCAGCTTATATTAGGCCAGGGGGTGTTGCACAAGATATTCCTGATAGTATGTTGTTAGATATTAAAGAATTTACAAGGACATTTAATTTACGTATTGATGAAATGGAAGATTTATTAGATAAAAATCGTATATGAGTGCAACGATTAAAAAATATAGGTATTGTAAGTTCAAAGGAAGCTTTAAATTGAGGTTTTACAGGTGTTATGTGTAGAGGTTCTGGATTAAGTTGAGATTTGAGACAAGTAGCTAGTTATGATAATTATAAGCATTTTTTAGATTGAAGTATACCTGTAGGTATAGATGGTGATTGTTATGATCGTTATTTAATAAGAATGTCTGAAATGAGACAATCAAATAATTTTATGTCATTATTTGTTGATAAGTTATTAAATTGTAATGAATTATATTCAAATGATTTATCAAAAAGTTCTAATATTGTATCAGATAATAAATTATCTTGACCAAAACGTATGTATATGAAACGAAATATGGAAACATTAATACATCATTTTAAATTATTTACTGAAGGATTCGTTGTTGATAGAGAAGATAGTTATATAGCTTTAGAAGCACCAAAAGGAGAATTTGGTGTTGGTTTAGTTTCTGATGGTACATCGATACCTTATAGGTGTAGGATTAAAGCCCCAGGGTTTTTACATCTACAAGGATTAAGTTGAATGTCAGAAGAATTATTATTATCTGATTTAGTTACAATTATAGGAACACAGGATTTAGTTTTTGGTGAAGTAGATAGGTAATATTAAATTGTATAAATTAATATTTGTTGGTTAAAATCCAATTTCATATAATTTCTATTATATAAATAAAAGGTCATTTTAATTATTATAATTTATTTTAGAAAGGAGCACTAATTTTAAATATATAATTTAAAGAGTATTATATATTTTAATAAAAAAAAATGACCTAAACGATAAGTCAAAAAAAGATCGAAAAAAAAAAAGAAAAAAAATGAGTATAAAAGAAAAAAACATAGTAGAAGGAATAGTAGAGATATTAGAAAAAAGAGAAAAAGGAAGTAGAGGAGAAAGTGAAATGAATGATTGAGGTATAGTATGTGAAGTAAGAGATGATGTAGTATATGCCAAAGGATTAATGAAAGGAGGGATGTCCGAAATGGTAGAATTTGAAGGATTAGGATTAAAAGGGATAATAAATTATTTAGATAAAAACAAAAAAGCAGGTATTACAGTATTAGGTAGTGCAAATGAAGTAAAAGTAGGAAGTAGAGTAAAAAGATTAGGGAAATTACCAACAGTAAACGCTGGATATGGTATGTTAGGTAGAGTAGTAAACTCAATAGGAGAACCTATTGATGGAGAAGGAGATTTGAAAGATGTCCAAGAAGTATTAATAGAGAAAATAGCACCAGGTATTATTAAAAGACAACCTGTAAATGAACCAGTAGAAACAGGTATTAAATTTATTGATAGTATGGTTCCTATTGGTTGTGGTCAAAGGGAGTTAATTATTGGAGATCCTAAAACAGGAAAAACAACAATTGCTGTTGATGCAATTATTAATCAAAAAGGAAAAGATATGATTTGTATTTATGTAGCTATAGGACAAAAACAAATGTCTGTTTCAAAAGTACATAATTTATTAAAAGAACGTGGGTGTATGGATAATACAATTATTGTTTCAGCAACTGCAGCAGAATCAGCAGTAATGCAATATTTATCACCTTTTGCAGGATGTGCAATTGGAGAATATTTTATGGATAATTTTAGAAAAGTATTAGTTATTTATGATGATTTATCAAAACATGCAGTCGCGTATAGACAAATGTCTTTATTATTAAGACGTCCTCCAGGACGTGAAGGGTATCCGGGTGATGTCTTTTATTTACATTCACGTTTGTTAGAACGTGCTGCTAGATTAATAAATGTGGATTATGATGGTATAACACGTATTGGTGGATCATTAACAGCTTTACCTGTTATTGAAACAGTTGATGGTGATGTATCTGCGTATATTCCAACAAATGTTATTTCTATTACAGATGGACAAGTATTTTTAGAAACAGATTTATTTTATCAAGGTATTAGACCAGCTATTTCACCTGGTATTTCTGTTAGTCGTGTTGGATCAGCGGCACAAAATGCAGTTATTAGGAAATTAGCAGGACCTTTAAAATTAGATTTAGCTCAATATAGAGAGTTATATCAATTTGCACAATTAGGTATGCCTTTAGATTCTACATCAAGGTTTATATTAGAAAAAGGTGCACGTTTACAAAAATTAATGGTACAACCTGCAAAAACACCAGTAAGAATGGCTGTACAGATTGTATTATTATTTGGGGGTATTAACGAAATGTTTAATGATTTAGAAGTATCTTGATTAGATATTTTTGAAAGAAAAATTTTCTTTGTAGTTAGTCATAAAGATATTAAAGAAACATTAGATATTGTTTTACCTTTATGAATACCTATTAATTTAGTATCTTTCTTTATTAATAGTTTAAAAGCATATACAGCTGAACTTGGTTCAGTTTATGCTTAATTTTATAAAATGGTATGTTTAAAAGTTTAGATAGATGATTATTTTCTACAAACCATAAAGATATAGGTACTTTATATTTAATTTTTTCTTTAGTAGCTGGAGCAATAGGAACGTTATTTTCAATTTTAATAAGAGCAGAATTAGCGTATCCTGGCCAGCAATTTTTTGGTGGAGATTACCAACAGTATAATGTAGTAATTACAGGGCATGCTTTTATTATGATTTTTTTTATGGTTATGCCTGCAATGATTGGAGGTTTTGGTAATTGATTAGTCCCTTTATTAATAGGGGCTCCTGATATGAGTTTTCCAAGATTAAATAATTTAAGTTTTTGATTATTACCACCATCATTTTTATTATTATTATTATCTACAACAGTTGATAATGGAGCAGGTACAGGTTGAACTGTATATCCACCTTTAGCTATAACAGAAGGTGCAGGTGTTGATTTTGCTATTTTTAGTTTACATTTAGCAGGAGTATCTTCTTTATTAGGTGCTATCAATTTTATTACAACAATAGTAAATATGAGACATCCAGGTATGCATTTTCATTTAATACCTTTATTTGTTTGGGCAGTTTTTATTACAGCAATATTATTATTATTATCATTACCAGTCTTAGCAGGTGGTATTACAATGTTGTTAACAGATCGTAATTTTAATACAACATTTTTTGATCCTGCAGGAGGGGGTGATCCTATTTTATATCAACATCTTTTTTGATTTTTTGGTCATCCAGAAGTATATATTTTAATATTACCAGCGTTTGGTATTATTAGTCATGTATTATCTGATTATTCAGGTAGAGTAGTTTTTGGATATACAGGTATGGTTTATGCAATAATAGGTATTGGTATTTTAGGGTTTTTAGTATGAGCACATCATATGTATACAGTAGGTATGGATTTAGATTCTAGAGCATATTTTACAGCGGCAACTATGGTTATTGCTGTACCAACAGGGGTAAAAATTTTTAGTTGATTTACAACAATAATAGGTGGTGTAATTCAATTATCTGTTTCTATGTTGTTTGCATTAGGATTTTTAATTTTATTTACATTAGGAGGTTTAACAGGGATTATATTATCAAATAATGCTATTGATTTATTACTTCATGATACTTATTTTGTAGTGGCTCATTTTCATTATGTTTTATCAATGGGAGCAGTATTTGGTTTATTTGCTGCTTTTTATTATTGAATTGGGTTTTTTACAGGTAGTTTTTATCATGAATTTTTAGGTAGATTACATTTTTGAACAACATTTATAGGAGCAAATTTAACATTTTTACCAATGCATTGATTAGGATTATCAGGTATGCCTAGAAGAATTCCAGATTACCCTGATGTTTATTGAGCTTGAAATTTTGTTTGTTCAGTAGGTTCTCTTATTTCAGCATTAGGTTTATTAGTATTTGTTTTATTAATTTTCAAATTAATGACTGAAAGATCAAAAATTACATTAGTATTTGATCGTTATTTATTTCATGATGGAGGTGTTATTTTAAAAGCATATGATTTTTTTAATTCGTTAAGTATAGGTTATTCTATGATGTCAATTGTTAATAAAAATTATTCAAATATTTTAAGTAAAATTAAATATACACGTGTAACATGAGTTCTTTTATTATCTTATAAAATAAATCATTTTAGTTTTATTTCTACAAATTTATTAAGAAATAATCAATTATTATCAGTTATTTTAAATTATATTAATAATGAAAAAAGAACTTAATTTTTATTATTTAAGTGTAGTTATAGGATTTATAAGTTTTGGTTTAGCATCTTTATTTTTTAAAGTTGTTTCATCAGTTGATTTAGTTTTATTATTAGTTGGTTTAACATTTTTTTGATTTTTATATGATAGTGTTAAAAGTTCTTTTAATATTATGGTAGCAGATTTAGTTAATGTATTGTATGTACGTTATGGTACATTATTATATTTAATTGAATCATTATTACGTTTACGTAATATAGATAATCATTTTTTAGGTTTAATAAATTTTATTGATGGTAGTTTTAAATTTTTTAATAAATTAACATTAAAATGAATTAATTTAGTTAATTTATCTGTTAAAAATTTAATTAATGTATTTGTATTAAGAATTTTTTTAATAAAACAATTAAATTTAAATACAATACATAATTATTTAATAAATACAAAATTTTTAAATAATAATTTAGTTATGTATAAATTTTATTTGTTTAATAATTTAATTACTTTAATTTAATGGCAAAAAAAAAAGAAAAAGAAAAATTTGTTAGGAATAAACCACATTGTAATGTAGGTACTATAGGTCATGTAGATCATGGTAAAACAACATTAACAGCAGCTATAACAAGTGTTTTAGCTTCTGAAGGTAGTACAAAATTTCAAGATTATGAAGCTATTGATAAGAGTCCTGAAGAAAGACGTCGTAAAATTACAATACAGACAGCTCATGTTGAATATGAAACTAAATTAAGACATTATAGTCATATTGATTGTCCAGGGCATCAAGATTATATAAAAAATATGATAACAGGGGCGACACAAATGGATGGGGTTATTTTAGTCGTATCAGCAGCTGATGGAGTTCAAGTTCAAACAAGAGAACATGTTATTTTAGCAAAAGAAATTGGTATACCTTATTTAATTGTTTTTTTAAATAAAATTGATAGGGTACCTGATGAGTCTATGCTAGAATTAATTGAATTAGAAATTTTAGAATTATTGGATAATTATGGTTTTGGGGATTCACCTATAGTAAGAGGTTCAGCTTTAAACGCTTTACAAGGAGTAGATAAAGGTAAAGATGGTATTTTAAATTTAATGAATACCGTGGATGAGTATATTAAAGATATTTCGGATGAAGAATTTAAAAAACCATTTTTAATGCCTATTGAAACAATTTTAGTAGCACCAGGGCGTGGTACAGTTGTTACAGGTAAAGTAGAAAAAGGGCTTTTAAAGGTAAATGATGAGATAGAAGTAATTACAGCAAAAAAATCTTATAAAACTGTTTGTATGGGTATAGAAATGTATCATAAAATTTTAGACCAAGCTCAAGTAGGGGATAATATAGGGGTTTTGTTAAAAAATATACCTAATAAAGATATTAAAAGAGGGGATGTTTTAGTTGCAAAAGATTCTGCTATAAAAACAACTTCATTTACTGCACATATTTATATGTTAGAAACAAAAGAGGGTGGTCGTAAAACTCCATTTCGTAGTGGTTATAGACCACAATTTTTTTTTAGAGTAAATAATGTAAGTGGTGTTATTATTTTAGAGCAAGAAGATGCTATTGTTATGCCAGGTGATAATTTAACAATTAATGTTATGTTAGATAAACCAGTAGTTGTTGAAGAAGGTTTAAGATTTATTATGCGTGAAGGTAAATTAACAATAGGTGCTGGTATTATTATTAGTTTAACTAAATAATGCTATATCAATTAGATACAAAACATAAAATTAGTACATATAATTCTTTAAATAGTTCATTTATAAAAAGAGCTAAAAAAAATTTAATTTTAGGGTTTTCTAATAAATCAGGTCATAATTTTTATGGACGTATTACAGTATTTACAAAAGGAGGAGGTATGAAAAAAAAATTAAGAATTTTAGATTATAGGCGTATTTTATATTCTAAAGGAGTTGTTATATCTAAAGAGAGAGATTGATTACATACAGGTTATGTTGGTTGTGTATGTTATTATATTGGTTTATTTTCTTATGTTATATTATCAAAAAATTTTTTTATAGGTTCTAAATGGGAAGGGTTTAATTTATTTAAAAAAGGATCTTCGAATTTTTTATTAAATTTTAATGTAGGTACTTATTTAAATAATATAGAAATTATACCAGGTAAAGGTGCTGTTTTAGCAAGAGCTGCGGGTACTAGTGCTTTTGTTTATAGTAAAAGTAATAATTTTATTGTGTTAAAATTAAGATCAGGTTTATTAAAAAAATTATCAAACTATTGTATTGGTTCTTTGGGTATCGTGTCTAATAGTTTTCATAAATATAGTAAAAAAAAAAATGCAGGTGCCAATAGAATTTTAGGTAATAGGCCTAAAGTTAGAGGTGTAGCGATGAATCCAGTTGATCATCCACATGGGGGGGGTGAAGGTAAAAAATCACAACCAGCTTTACCAAGAACACCTTGGGGTAAACCAAGTAAATGAGTTAAAACAAAAAAAATAAGATAAATGGCTAGGTCAAAAAAAAAAATACCTTATATTAGTTTTGAAATTTTTAAAAAGGATTTAAAAAAAAAAAATTCTATAACTTGTTTTAAACGTAATTCATTAATACCATTATGTTTATTAAATAAAAAAGTATTTATTTATAATGGTAAAAGGTTTCCTATTGTTACAATAACTAAAAATCATTTAGGTTTTAAGTTAGGGGAATTTTCATTTACTAGAAGGACAACTAAAACAAAAAAATCAGTATAAAATTAATTAATTATTAAATAATATTAATTAATTTAGAGATATATTAATTTTTGGTTAAAATCCAAAAATCTCTTTTATAAATAAAAAAAATGTTAAGAGTATGGTGTAATTTGGTAACACGTGGCCCTTGGGAGGTTAAATTATGGGTTCAAGTCCCGTTACTCTGATAATTTTGTATACCTCTTTAGTTTAATTGGTAAAATATTGGATTTCGGCTCCAAAGATAAAGGTTCGACTCCTTTAAGAGTTATAATAATAGTAAATTAATATATAAAAAAGGGGTGTGATGGAATTGGTAGACATGCAAGATTTAGGTTCTTGTGGTTATTTATAACCGTAAGGGTTCAAGTCCCTTCACCCCTTTTTTATCATATTATATTAAAAATAAAGTTAAGGTACTCTAAAGGGTTTTTTTACGGTATCATTGGTAAAAAAAAGCATGTCGAAAATTATAGGGTTACAAAATTTTTTTTATTTTTATTAGTAAGTAAAAATTTTTTAGACAAACTTAAGTCTATAAAAAAGTAAAAAAAAATAAAAATATAAACGAGAGGTGAGGGGGGGGGGGCGTTGCTGAAGGAGGAAAGTGCGTGTACCGAGAAAATGAGGATAAGTCATATAAATGTACGGAAACTAAAAAAAACGACCTAGGTAAAAGTACAGCTTGAAAAAGAATGCGAGTCGTAGCAAACTGCCTAATAAATATATAATGTTAAATTTCTATTATATGTTTTATTTTTTAAAGATGATGTTAAAATTTTTTGTAGGTTATAAATAAAATTTTATAACATAAAAATTAAGAGTTTGATCCTGGCTCTGAGTGAATGCTTGTGAATGATTTAACGGATGCTAGTTTTTTTAAATATTAATAAATAGTTTAATGGCATAAAGGTGAGTAATGCAAGAGAATTTTTATATTATTAAGGTAAGTCCTTATTAAATAATTTATTATAAAAAAATTATAAAGTTATTATACGTAATTAGAAAAGCTTTTGTGGGATTAGGTAGTTGGTAGTGGTAAAAGCCTACCAAGCCAACGATCCCTAGCGGGTGTGGGAGCACGTACCGCCACAATGGGGTTGCAATAGAACCCAAACTTTTTAAAGGCAGCACTGAAGAATATTGGACAATGAACAAATGTTTGATCCAGTTAATTCGCGTGATAGTAAAGGCTTTAAGTCAGAACTATTGTTTATAAAGGAAAAGAATGATATTACTTTATATAAAAGGCCCGGCAAACTTCGTGCCAGCAGCCGCGGTGATACGGAGGGGTCGAGTGTTATTCATCTTAACTGGGCGTAAAGGCACGTAGCTTGAATATATAGTATAAGTTAAAAGACACTGGGTAATTTAGTGGTATAACTGTGAACGTGTATTCTAGAGTTTTGGAGATGCAATAGGCACTTTTAATGTAGGGGTAAAATTTGAGGATAGTAAAGAGACAACCTTCAGTTGAGACGAATTGCAATCCAAAACTGACAGTGAGGTGCAAAAGTATAGGTATCAAAGAGGATTAGAGACCCTCCTAGTCTATACCCTGACCGATGAGTATTGCATGAAATAATGGTTATTTTATGTGAAGTGAACACCTAAATACTCCGCCTAGGAATTACAGTCGCAAGATTAAAACTTAAAGGAATTGGCGGAGGGCTAGTCGATAGTGGTGGAGCATGTGGTTTAATCCGTATCAACGCGTCGCACCTTACCAGTTCTAGATAGAGGATGATTTAATTTACTAACTGAAAGGTAATTTTTATTAATTACCGGTAGAACTAAAAATTCTATTGAAAGGTTTTTAAAGAGAATACGGAGCATAAAATATAATTAATTTATTTTATGGTACAATTTTGTATATGTTCCCATCCAATCGGTTCCTGCATGGCTGCCGTCAGTCCGTGTTTTGAGATGTTAGGTTTAATCCCGAAACGGACGTAACCCCTACCTTTTATTTATTTTGATATAAGGTTTATTGTTTTGCAATATGAAATTGGGATGATGACAAGTCGGTATGTGGCTAATGAACTGGGCTACTCATGTGCTACAGTGGATATTACAATGAGTTACTACTATGTAAATAGACGTTAATCTATAAAAATATCCTTGGTTTGGATTATTTTCTGAAACTTGAAAATATGAAATAGGAATCACTAGTAATCGCTTATCAGCATGAGGCGGTGAATCTGTTTATGCTCTCGTACAAACTGCCCGTCAGGCGGTAAAAATGGATATTTTTGGAAATTTATTTTAATTAAAATTAAATTTTATCTTTTTAATTTATTAAATGTATTTATCTTTTTAATTAAGTAAATGATATTTTTATTTGTAATTACTGCTAAGTCGTAACACGGTAATGGTAGGGGAACCTGTCGTTGGACTAATAAAAAAGACAAACTAAAGTCTATAAAATTAAGTTTTTATATTGTGTATAAGAGAGGAGAGAGGGGGGGGGGGGGGCGTTGCTGAAGGATGTAGGTACGTGTACCGAGAAAATGAGGATAAGTCATATAAATGTACGGAAACTAAAAAAACGACCTAGGTAAAAGTACAGCTTGAAAAAGAATGCGAGTCGAGGTAAACTGCCTAATAAATATATAATATTAAATTTCTATTATATGTTTTATAATGAAGTGTGGCTGAATTGGTTAAGGCGGCGGATTGTAAATCCGTTCTTGTTATGAGATTATGGGTTCGAGTCCCATCGCTTCCATTTTTTAATAGTAGGAGGCGATGTAGCTCAGTGGTAGAGCGGCAGCCTGAAAAGCTGTGTCAGCGGTAGTTCGATTCTACTCATCGACAAAAATAAAAGAGATATTAATTATATATTTTTTGTAATTAAAAAATATAATTTATAAGAAAATATATATATTTTAATAGTTATTTATAATGAAAATAAATCTTAACTCTTTTATTTATACCGAACTAGTCTAATGGAAGGATATAGGTCTGTCGCACCTAAGGTATCGGTTCAACTCCGGTGTTCGGTATAAAAGGGCTTATAGTTTAAATGGTAGAATATTGGTTTTGCACATCGAAGGTATCGGTTCGATTCCGGTTAGGTCCAAGTTAATTAAAAATAATTTTTTTCGGAACTCCGTTAGTTTAATTGGTAAAACGCCCGGCTTTTAATCGGTGTGATATAGGTTCGAGTCCTATACGGGGTATTAATTTTATTAAAAAACCTATAGTTTAACAGGAAAAATATAAATCTGCGGAATTTAAGATATAGGTTCGAGTCCTATTAGGTTTATACCCACGTATGGCTGAATGGTAAGGCACTGGTTTTGAAATCCAGGTTCATAGAACTTGTGGGTTCAAGTCCCACTGCGTGGTTAGTTATTGTTAAAATAAATTTAGGAGATAGTTTAGTTGGTAGAATAAGACATTGTGGTTGTTTAGGCAAGGGTTCGATTCCCTTTCTCCGAATAAATTCCTGTAGCTTAATGGTATAGCGTTCGTCTGATAAGCGAAAGGTATAGGTTCGATTCCTGTCAGGAAGATTATTTTTATTAATCCTGTTAGTTTAATTGGTAAAACGCCCCACTCATGATGGGCGGGATATAGGTTCGATTCCTGTACAGGATATGTTTATTATAAAAAAAAATAAGGGCGTATGGCAGAAATGGTTATTGCGATGGTTTGCTAAGCCATGGATTTTAAAATCTTGCGGGTTCGAGCCCCGCTACGCCCTTTTTTATTCTCTGTAGCTCAATTGGTAGAGCGCGCGACTGTTAATCGTGAGGTTGTGAGTTCGATTCTCACCAGGGAAGACCCTACTGGCGGAATGGTAGACGCGGTAGACTTAAAATCTATTCTTTATAATATGAAGGTACTGGTTCAAGTCCAGTGTAGGGTATTTGTAAATAAAATAAGCTTCGTTAGTTTATTAGGCAAAATACCGGTTTTGTAGTCCGGAGAGATAAGTTCGAATCTTATACGAAGCATGTTTTATTAACTGACCTGTTAGTATGTCATTAAAAGGCTATAAATTATTATTTTATTATTATGTCACAAATAGATTATATACATTTCTTACCGAGTTTAGTTTGAACAATAGTTTTATTTTTAGGATTTTATTTTTTTATGATAACAGTTTTTGTACCTGAATTGTATAAAATACATAGGGTACGACGTAATTATTTAATTAAATTAGCAAATATTTTAAAAACAGATTTATATGTAGCAGTTGTTTTACATAGTTATGACTTAAAGTTAAAAGAAAGTTTTTTTATTATTAAATTAAAAGGACTTTTAAAATTAACACAAAATAAAGTGCAAATTTTATTAAAATGTATTTAATAATTTTAGCAGCACCTTTAATAAGTTTTTTAAGTGTTTTAATATTTGGACGGTGGTTAAACCGAATTGGGGCGTGTATGATTACAGTACTAGGAATGGTATTAGCTGTGGTTATATCGTTAGTAGCATTATATGAAGTTAGTTTTTGTTATGAAGTTTGTGAAATTAAATTAATTAATTGAATTTTTATAGGAGATTTAAAAATTGAATTAGGGTTTTTATTTGATTCATTAACTGTTGTAATGATGTTTACTGTTTGTTTTATTTCTATGTTAATCCATATTTATTCTACACAGTATATGGAACATGATCCTTCACAAATTAGGTATATGGGTTATTTATCTTTTTTTACTTTTTGTATGTTAGTATTAGTTACAGCAGATAATGCTGTTCAAATGTTTATAGGTTGGGAAGGAGTTGGAGTTTCATCTTATTTATTAATTAGTTTTTGGTATACAAGAATATTAGCAAATAAAGCTGCTATGAAAGCTATGTTTATTAATAGAATAGGTGATATATGTTTATTAATTGCTTTAGCTTGTATGGTGATTTATTTAGGTTCTGTAAATTATATGGTGGTTGAAGGAGTTATTGGTTATTATATAGAAGAGTATTTTTCATTAATGGAGTTAAGTATTTCATTAATTGATTTTATTTGTTTTTTTTTATTTTTTGGTGCTATGGGTAAATCAGCACAATTATTTTTACATGTTTGGTTACCGGATGCTATGGAAGGACCTACACCAGTTTCTGCCTTAATTCATGCAGCAACAATGGTAACAGCTGGGGTTTTTTTAGTTATTAGATTTTCATTTTTATTTGAATTATCAAATACTGTATTACTTTTTATAGTTTTAATAGGTTCTTTAACTTGTTTTTTTATGGGAGTTATAGGTATTTACCAAAATGATATAAAAAAAATTGTAGCTTATTCCACTTGTAGTCAATTGGGTTATATGTTTTTTGCTTGTGGTTTATCTAATTATTATGTTAGTATATTCCATTTGTTTAATCATGCATTTTTTAAAGCATTATTATTTTTAAGTATGGGTTCTATAATACATGCAGTTTTAGATGAGCAAGATTTAAGAAGATTAGGTTCAACTTTAAAATTTTTACCTATAACATCAATTTGTGTATTTTTTGGATCATTAGCATTATTAGGTATCCCTTTTTTAGCAGGTTATTATTCTAAAGATATGTTATTAGAAATAAGTTTTATGCGGCATATATTTGATGGATATTTTTCATTTAGTTTAGGAGTTTTAGCTGTATTTTGTACAGCATTTTATTCAACCAGATTATTTTATAGAGTTTTTTTATCTAATTCAACAGCAATGAGAGATACATTTAAAAAAATTCATGAAAGTGGTAATTTAATGTTGTTACCTATGATAATATTGGTTATTTTAAGTATTTTTATAGGATTTTTATTTTCTGAAGCTTTTATGGGACTAGGAAGTAATTTTTGAGGTAATGCGTTATTTATAAAAGCAGAACATTATAATATGTTAGAAGTTGAATTTGGATTACCTGTTATTGTTAGATTAATACCGTTATTTTTTACACTTTTAGGTATTAGTTCGTATTTTTTATTTATGGACGTGAATTTATTTAATTATAAATTATATCGTTTAGTTTATTTATTTTTTTCTAATTCAATGTTATTTGATAAATTATATAGTTCTGGTATTTTATATAATTTTTTATTGTTTAGTTATAATTGGTATTATAAATTTATTGAGTTTGGATTTTTTCAAATTTTTTTTATTAATACTGTTAAATTTAATATTAAAAAATTTTATACAGGAATTAAATATTTTTCATTAGGTAAATTTTATTTATATATTGCTTTTAGTATTTTAGCTGTATTGTATTTAATTTTATTTGTTGGGTTTTATTTATATTTTAATTTTCCTTTTTTTATATTATTTATTATGTTATTTAGTTTCTTTTTAAGACCTTTTGTAGGGTGACATATTAATTCAAAAGGATTTTTAAATATTTTAATTGATAAAAAAGTTATTAATTTATTAAAAAAATAAGTTTTTTTTATTTTGTTTTAAGTTTATGTGTATAAAAATTTTTATTTTTAAAAATGAGACGTTATACAGGAGTTATACAAGGTGTATATAATGCATTAGGGATTTATAATTCACCTAGTAATTTTACATATTTATGAAGTTTTGGATCAATGGCTTTTATTTGTTTAATTATACAAATAATAACAGGTATATTTTTATCTATGTATTATAAGTCAGATATAGGGTTAGCTTTTGGCTCAATCGAGTATATATCAAGAGAAGTATATTATGGTTGACTGGTACGTTATATTCATATGAATGGAGCATCAGTTTTTTTTTTAGTAGTTTATGTACATATGTTGAGAAATTTATTATATAATTCATATGCATATCCAAGACAAATTTTATGAGTTTCTGGAGTTATTATTTTTTTTTGTATGATAATAACAGCATTTTTAGGTTATGTACTTCCGTGAGGACAGATGAGTTTATGAGGAGCTACAGTAATTACAAGTATTGTTACAGCAGTTCCTGTTATTGGTTTGGATGTAGTTGAATGATTATGGGGAGGTTTTTCTGTTGATGATGCTACATTAAATCGTTTTTATAGTTTACATTTTTTGTTTCCATTTATAATATTAGGTTTGTCAATTGTACATATTATTTTATTACATGAATTTGGATCAAATAACCCTATAGGAATTTCAGCAAAACAAGATAGTATTAATTTTTTTCCTGGTTATATTATAAAAGATATGTATTCATGGTTTATGTTATTTATTTTTATGGGTATTTTAGTTTTTTTTATGCCTAATTTATTAGGACATCCTGATAATTATATATTAGGTAATGCATTAGTAACACCAACACATATTGTACCTGAATGGTATTTTTTACCTCTTTATGCTATTTTAAGATCTATACCGAGTAAATTAATGGGTTTAGTAGTATTAGTTTTTGCTATATTAACATTAGTGTTATTACCTTGAATTGTAGGTTCAGTATTATTAGTTAGAAGTATATATTTTAAACCTTTTTTAAAATATGTTATGGTTATTGTAGTTATTAATTGTTTATTATTAGGATGAGTTGGAGGTAAACCAGTTGAAGCACCTTATTATACAATAGGGCAAATTGTAACTTTTATGTATTTTGTTTTATTTTATTCATTATTTTTTATAAATATAATTGAATTTGTAGTAGGTTGATCTTATACATATATACTAGGAAAAAATAATGAATAGTTTAAATTTATTAGCTAATTCATTATTTTTTATTGGTATTTTAGGACTTTATTTAAATAGGAAACATGTTATTGTTATACTTATAGCATTAGAGTTATTATTTTTAGCTATAAATTTAAATTTAGTAATATATTCTGCTATTTTTGATTCTTTGGTAGGTCAATTATATGTGTTATGTATTTTAACAGTAGCTGCAGCTGAAGCTGCTATAGGTTTATCCTTGTTAATTATTTTTTATCGAGTTCGTGGAGGTATTTCTGTTGATTTAGTTAGTTTATTAAAAGGTTAAAAAAAGATGAGTATAATAAAAGAAGAATATTTGAGTTTAGAGTTATTAAAAGGAAGTTTAATATATCAGTATGTAAGTGAAAAAGGGAAAGATTTACCTTGTTTTTGTTATAGTGAGCCTTTAAATGTGGCTGGGAAAAGAAATAATATTTTATTTATGTTAGGTGGAAATTTATTAAATTCTTTATTAAATATAACTAATAAATTATTAAATAAAAAATCACTTGTTTTTAAAAAAAAATATTCTATGTTATATAAAGCAAATTCTGATGAGCATCAAGGAATTGTTGAAATTAATGCATTTTATTTATATTTAAAAAAATATAATATTTTACAAAATAGAGAAGAGTTTAATAATACAGAAGAAGAAGATTTAGTTATTTTATTTAATAATAATATGCAAGAGTTTAATGAATTTTTTGAGGATGAAATAGTAAATCCAGGTATTGAAGGAGAGGTATTAAGATCTTTAGCGCAAATGACTGAATATCATATTGATGAAGCTTATGGGTATAAAATATTACCTAATGGAACAACATTGTTATTAATTAGGCAAGGTACAACTACACCTGTTCCTATAATGAGTAAGATTATAGATTATAATGATAATGATAAGGTAATTAGTATACATAATGAATTAGAGTATCCAGAATATATGTATGAAAATCAATATTTGTTAGAGTCAAAAATATTAGTAGTACCTACAGATAATGTGTTGGATAAATTAAATGATGTTAATTTTCAAATAACATTAAAAAATAATTATAAGTATATGTATAATATGTTATTAAACACAAAATCTAGTGATAATATTAATATAACTAATAATACATTAATTGTAAAGGATGCTCTTAATAATGAACATTATAAAATTTTTTTTACGTCAGGTTTTAATTCTATGGATGTAGTAGGAGATGTAATTTCTGATTTTGATATAGAATTATTAGATTAAGTTATGTTTAAGATTAAGTATTTTTTAAGTTATATAGAAAATTTTTTAATTAATTTAAAAAAAAAAATTTTAAATATTTTTATTGTAAGGTTATTTTATGTAAATATTTATATTAATATATCAATAAAACTTATGTTGATATTATGTGTATATTTATACATTATAGGTAATATAGATCATTATATTTATAAAAAATTTTTATTATTTTTTGTAATTTTAATTATATTATTTTTAGTAAAGTATATATTAAATAAATTTATAAAAAAATTTTTGACGGAACCTTTAAAAGATAAATATGGTAAGGATATATTAAAAAGATCAAGTATTTTTTGATTTGATATTTCTGATTTTCGGTATAATTTAAGAATTTATTTTTTTTATAATAAAAATAAAAATAAAGTTGGTTTGTTTATTTTGAAATATTTTGATATTTATATTTTAGTTTTAAGATTGAAGTTAAAGTTAATATATATATTAAGAATAATTAGGTATTTTTGGTTAAAGTGTAATTTAATTAAATTATGGGTAGTTTTTGAAAAAGGTATTTACAATACTTTTGGTATATTTTTTATAATATTTTTTTATAAATTATTATTTTTATATTTTAAGATAAAATTAAAAATTATAAAAGTAAGTTATTTGGAATTAATTTCAATAAGATTATTAGGACTTTTAATTGTACTGATATTTGGGTCTAAGTATATTTATATATTAATTAATTTAATTTTACTAAGTTTTTTTTTTATTATATTTTTTAATTATATTAAATATTTTATTTATAATAGTAATGATATTAGTAATATATATCTTTTTTTACAACAAAATATAAATTTAAATTTTAGTAAATATTATAATTTATCTTTTTCTATGTTAAATAATCAAAAATTATTTTTGAGTTTATTAAATTATAATGCTGTTAATTATGATTTTAATATTTATAAAGATGTTGATATTTATAATAATAAAAAATTTTGAATACCTAGTGGTTCTTGTTATTATGATTTAAATAAGGAGTGAAAATATTTAGATATTATTAAAGGAGTTCCTGTATTATATGTTAATGAATTAGTTAAATATATTAAATTTGTATTAAACAATTTAATAACATTAAATTTATATAAGAATTGAGATATAAAAAAAATTAATTTAGATAGACAAAAATTAAAAGTATTAATAGGTATGTTTGAAAATTTTTTAAAATGTATTGGTGAAATGTATCAATGATGTATTGATTATACTAAAACTCAAGAATTTAGTTATACAACTTATGTATTTAACAGTGATTTTTTTTTTAGTTTGGATTTTAAGGTTAATAACTTAAAAAAAAAAAAGTTATATATTAAAGATAAAGGAATTTTTTTTTTATTAAATTTAAGAAAAAAATATGAAGAGTGTGTTGAAAGTGTAGGTGATTTACATAGTTCGTCTACAGTATATTTTATACATGATATTATAAAAAAGTATGATTTACGTCCAGATAATAAACTGGAAGTAAATATATTAATAAAAAAAATAACAAAAGAAGTTGAAATACTTGGTAATAATTATACGAATAAGTATTTTAATACTAAAACATATTTAGATAAAAACACGTTTATGTTAAAGTTTAAAGATGAACGGTATGTTAAATTATTGTTGAGGGAAAAATATTATGTTTTATAGCATAATATAAAAAAAAAGACCTGTAGGGATGTCTTTAAAAGACCTGTTTTAAAAATTTAAATAAATGAAAAATATAATAGAATTTTTTAAGATGTTAAATTGAGATGTTGGGTTCCAAGATCCTGCAACAGGGTTGGCGGAGGCTTTGATAAATTTATATAACGTAGTAGGGTTTTTCTTGGTTCTTATTTTCATTATGGTCTCTTACTTGTTTATAGTAATTTTAGTAAAATCATTATATAAAGGAGGTTTAAATAATGATATTTTAACAGTCAAAGGGTTTTTTCAACAAACATTAAATAATACATTAAATTTTACAAATTTAGCTAATATGTATAAAGGTAAAGATAAATATAATTTTTTAAAAGTATATGATATTTCAGAATATTTAGTATTGGAAAAAGTATGAACAATTTTTCCTGCAGGTATTTTAATATCAATTATTGTACCATCATTTAGTGTTGAATATTGATTAGATCCAAAGGTTAGTCCTTATATGGTTGTTAAAGTAATAGGAAATCAATGATATTGAAGTTACGAATGTAATGTCAATTTGAGTAAATTAGGTATTGATAATGTTACAGATTGGTTTGAGTATTCAGAAATTTATCATGCATTAGTAAAAGCGCAGTTAAATGATACAACAGACCCTGAATTTTTTAAAGAGTCTTTAAGAAATTTAGACCCTGTAACAATTATCTCTTATGACTTTGATATGAACTTAATAGAAGGTATAGGTGATGGTGTAAATCCACAACGTTTATTACAAGTAGATAATCGGTTAGTGTTACCTGTCGGAGTACCTATAAGAATTTTGATTACAGCTTCAGATGTTTTACATAGTTGAGCTGTCCCTTCATTAGGTGTCAAGGTAGATGCAGTTCCAGGACGTTTATCTAGTTTTGTTGTTTTTATTGACAGACCAGGTTTATTTTTTGGACAATGTAGTGAAATTTGTGGACCAATGCATGGGTTTATGCCTATTGTAATTGAAGCAGTTTCAGTAAATAATTTTATAACATATGCATTATCTGATGTTGATTCTTATAGAGAATTGATTGCAGGTAAATTTCAAGGAGAAGTACCTGTAATTTCAGATAATCGTATTTTTGAAATTTTAGAAACACGTGACTTCGGTGCATCCGAGGGACATAATTGTGTTTAATAGTTATGCGCCCTTTTTTTTATACAATCATGATTATGGTTGTATTACATATTTTTTATCTAGGTTTTTAGGTTTTGGATGGCGCCTTCATGCCATCAATTAGCAAAAAAAAATAGAAAAAAACGTGTACGTAGAAATAAAGTACCAGCACTCTTTGGGGCACCTCAAAAACGTGGGGTTATTTATAAAATAACAACAATGAGTCCACGTAAACCTAATTCAGCTAAAAGAAAATTTGTAAAAGTTAGAATTTTAGGTAATTTTTTAGGTAAGAAAGCTTTTGCACATATACCAGGTATAGGGTCTCATGGTCTTAGTGAGTATAATATTGTATTAGTTGAAGGGGGTAGCCCCAAGGATGCACCTGGTATAAATTATTCTTTGATTAGAGGAGTATTAGATTTTGATGAATTTGAACCTTATGGAAGGCGTAAAAGGAGGTCTAAATTTGGTACATCTTTACAAGAATTTGAATAATTATGCAGTTAACTTTTAAAAAAGAATTATGAAGATATAGAGCTAAACGTGTATCTAAATTAAGATTTCAACATGGTAAAGTTTGAAAAAGATCTTGAAAATTTGAACCAGATTTATCTAAACCTTTTAGTGAATTTGCAAAAAAAAAAAATATCAATAGAGAATTAATATTGAAAAGTTTGGAACCTGAAATGGGAAGTGGGTATTTTGTAGATTCTTGTAAATTATTACTTAGTTATATTACTTATGATTGAAAAAAATTCAATAAGTTATATATATGAAGTAAGGAATTAGATAAACCTAGTTTATATAAAAAAATTGATGAGAATTTTATTTTTTTTGTATTTCCTAGGTATGTTTTAAGTTTTATGGTACAAGGGCAAAAAACTAAAGCTCGTAAAAAAGTTTTAGATATTTTAAATTTATTAAAAAAAGAAAATAATAAATCAAATGGGTTTTTTTTGCTTATAAATTTTTTTTTGATAATACGTCCTTTATTAGGACCAAAAACAATATCATTTAAAGGAAAAAGACGATCAATTGTTAAAAAATGACGTTATACTAATGATTGACAATTTTTAATAATGCTTCGTTGAATAAACGATGCATTAAAAAAAAAAAAAGTTATAACAAATAAAGATGTTATTACTTTAATAAAAAAAACATTAGAAGGTGAAGGTGATATATATCAATCTAAATTGAATTTTTATTCAACTTTAAAGAAAAGGTAATGATAAAAACATTATCTGAGTTGTATTTAAGTTTTAAAATAGATGCAAAAAATGCAAATGTAGCACCACCTTTAAGTACTGTTTTAGGTAATGAAGGTTTAAAAACGTTAAAATTTTGTGAAGAATTTAATAAATTAACAGAAGATTTACCTGAGTATTTAAATGTAACTGTATTTTTAAAAATTGATAAAGTTTCTAGATCATGAAAGATTAAATTAGGTGGCGTAGATGTTTCAAAATTATTTCAATATATTTCATTAGTAGGTATTGATAAAAAAAGAGTAGCTGGTGGGTTAAAAGAATTAAAATATTTTTTTATTAATTTAAAAGATTTATATTTAATTTCTTATTTTAAGAAAAATAATATCTTTATAAATAATATTTATAATATAATTGCAAGTTTATACAGTACTGGTATTAAAATATCTATTTAAAAAAAAATGAAAAATTTATATGAAATTTCAGATTATAGTATAATGTTTTGTACAATACCATCAAATAATTTATTAAGATTACGTAAAATATTTATAACTTGGGATTTAATATGTGTAAAATTAATATCTAAGTATTTTAAAAAATTTAAATATTTAGGTAAATTTTCAAATAATATGTATATAATTTTTTCAAAAAAAAAAATTGAAAGGTTTGGGCGTTTATATTTTTTTTTAAAATATAATTTGGAAAGTTTTTCAAATTATGGTTTGAAAGTTAATGGGTTTTTTTATAAAGGGTTATTTTTTGAAGATATTAAGTTTATAAAAAAAGGTATTTTAAATTTATTTTTTTATAATATACAATTTTTTTTAGTTTTAAATTATATTGTATTTTTTTCAATATTAAATATTATGTTTTTTTCAGTTAGATTGTTATTAAAAAAATATGTATAAGTTTATGTTATTAATAAGTGCAATTGGGTCTTGTTTCGTAGTTAATCCTATACAATCTTTGTTATGATTGATAGTAACATTTTTAGTGGGGGCGGTTATTATGTTAGAATTAGGTGCTGAATTATTGGCAATTTTAACTGTATTAGTATATGTAGGTGCCATAGCAGTGTTATTTTTATTTGTTGTTATGTTATTAAATATACGAAAAGTTGAATTAAATTCTTTAGTAATAAATTATTTTCCGATAGGAATTTTTGTGGGTTTATTATTATTGTTAGAGTGTAGTTTGGTGGTTTATTTATTTTTTGTTGATTTAAAAACTGAATATTTTTATATGGAGTGAATAACATATATTAATTATACATCCAATATCGAAACAATTGGATATTTATTTTATTTGTTATACTGTCATTATTTTTTAATATTGAGTTTAATTTTATTAGTCGCTTTAATAGGGGCCGTTATTTTAGTAAAGTAATATGGAGTTATTTTTTTTTGAATCTAATTTTTTTTTAGAGAATATTTACAATTATTTTAGTATACAAAATCATCCTTTTACGTTTGCAGGTGTTTTGGGTAAAAATTTTTGAATATTAGAATTAGGATGATATACACATTTTAAAGGGTATTATTATGATTGGTTTTATCCTATACATAGGAGTGTTGCTAGATTAATATGGTTAGTGGCTAGAGCACCTGTGACAGTTTTTGGATATAATTTTTTAGATTATAATGAGAATATCTTTGATTTATTTGTACCAAGGTGTAATATTTTTTTAACTTTATATACACCTAATGTTTTTAATTATTTTGTGTATGATTCATTTTATGAAAATGATATTGATTTTTTAATTATTGTTTTTGCATTTGTATTTGAAGGGTATTTAATTTTAAATGAGTATTTTTTTAAAATTTTTTTAAAATTACGTTTATTTATTTTTAACGATTTAAAGTATATTGAATGGTTGTTAACCGGTGATAAATTTTTTATATTATTTTTTATTAGTAAAATTTTAGGGTTAAATAATTTTTTTGTTGTTGTTTTTATTAAAAATAGGTTTTTATTGTTACAAAAAAATGATAAAATGGTCAATGGTATTGATTATTATTTTTGATTAATTGATATTTTACTTATATTAATAACGTATTTATATTTTATAATTTTTATTTTTTTTAAAAAAAATTTTATTTTTAGTTTAAAAAAAAGTTTAAAATCTGTAATGTTCATTAATAAAAGTAGGAAATTTTTTAAACCATTAATAGATGTATTAAATATAAATACTAGATTAGAAATTTCTGAAAGAGTACCTTTTTTAGGTATATTTTTAACTTATCCTTTATTTTTATTGAATTTTTTTAAAATTAATAAATTGTTTAATTTTAAAAATAATAAATTATTAAAAAATTTTAAATTATTTTTTAATATGTTGTTTACTTATAGTAGATGATTACCTGTTTTACGTGTATTTAATAGGATATATTATTATGATAAGTTAGTTTATTTGCCAAAAAAATTTTTTTTATTAGGTTTAAATAGTTTAGTTTTTTTAAAAAGTTTAGATTATATTTTTAATATTTTAAATAAATATTTATTAAATAAATTTGAATCAATTAAATATATTACTGAGGATTATTATTGAAATGAATTAAATTTAAATTGGGGTGTTGATACTAGGGTTTATGGTGATAGTTTTTATAACTCATTTTTATTTCAATTTTTTGGGTTTTGACCAAGTTTTTTTTTTATAAATAAAAAAAAGTTTATTAATATATATTTGTATTTAAATATATTTTTTTTTTATATATTTTTTTTTAAAGAGATTTTAAAATATAAAATGATGTTTTTTAGTTTTTTAAAAAAGGTATGGTTCTATATTTTATATTTATTTTATAATTTAGGATTTTATTTTAAGTTTGGTGAAAAGTTATTTAATTTTAGAGTATATATTGTTGATTTTATTATTGATAAAGTTTATATACCTAGTAAATCGTTTATTATTTTTTTTTGAATAATATTTTTTTTTGGATTATTTGGTTTTTATATAGGAGATGTTTTAAATCTTATTTTATATTTTATATTAATTTTTTTTGGAGATACTGTAGGGTTTTGTGTACAATTAGTTATTTTATTTTTTAGTATGTTAGTTTCTATTTGTAACTTTTGTGGAAATTTTATTTTTTCATATTTTGTTGATAGTATACCAGGTTCAATTTCAGATTTTTTTTATTATGATTTATATGTAGGTTATCATAATAGAAGGTATAATGTTAATATTGTAGATCCTTTATTAAATTCAGGTGATATTGTTGATAGATTAATAGGTAGGTTAAAAGTTTTATTTGAATTTGATTTTTTAGGTTTGTATACATATAAATATTTAGGATTAGATTTACGTAAATTTTTTTTTGAAGAAAATGCAGGGTATATATCGCCAAAATTTTTTGTTTGGTATCTTAATCATTCACCTTTTTATAAAGGGCCTATTTGTAATGAAATTACAGATTGAACAATTTTTTGTTTAAATAGTAAATGAGGTTTATATGGATTTTTTATTAAATTCAAACCATGATGGAATTTGTATTTTTTTATTGTTAATTTTATAATAGGGTGTTTTAAGAGTTTTTATTTTTTTAGTTATTTTATTTTTAAAGAATTTGTAGGAATTTTAGGTTTATTTTTAGGTTATATAAATATGTCTTTTTTAAAAAGTTCATTAATATATAATATTTCTTTTTTAATTGTATGACAAATTTTTATTTTAAAAATTTATTTTATATTTAAATGGTTAGTTATATTTTTTTTAACGATTATTTTTTCATATATAGAATTATTTATATCTTATTTGGGTGATAATAGTTTAAATTTTATAGGAATTTTTAAAACAATTTTTTTTTATAAATTTTTTATTAGTATTTATTTTATTGTGTATGATTTTTTTTTATTTATACAAGAAGGTATATTACATGTTTTAGGAAATGTTGTTTGAAAAACTAACTTGTATAATTTTAATGCAAGGTTTATGTTAGAGCCTAATTTTAAAAATTATTATGAATATAAACAATTATGGGATTTAGAAACTATATTAAATTTATTTTTTTATGAAGTAAATTATATTAATAAAATACCAGGTATTTATTTATTTTCGAAATATCCTATTATTAATTTTAGTTGGTTTTTAATTACGTTTTATTTATTTATTTATTTATTTTTTAAATTATTATTTTCAACTTTAAGTTCAAAGTTTAGAGATTTTGTATATGATATTTCTTTTAACCCAATAAATCCGTTTATAGCTTGGGATAAATATGTTAATTCGGTTTATTTTGATTTAAGTTTTGGTGATTTTAAATTAATGTTGAATTCAGGTGTAGCTTATGATAATACCAGGTATAGTTGAGATAAAAAAGTTGATTCATTTTTTATAATACCTTTAAGTCCTCAACCAGGATTATCAAAAATATTACGTAAAATTTGAAAAGAAAATCAATGATTTACAGGTACACGTAAACATTGAATGGTTGATAAATGATTTTGACAAAGTTTTGTACAACCTTCGATACTTGGGCTGAAACGTTTATATATAGAAACATTTGATATTTTTGGAGTTGATGTTCATTTTTCTGAAGATATTAAGTATTTTGATAAAGCTTGATTAATACCAAAAAGTAAAATTTCAAGTTTAGGTAATTATTGAAAATTTTTTTACCCAATTACGGAGTTAACAGTAAAAGAACAATTTTTATATTATAGAGAATTTTCTTATATTTTACCTTTAGTTTTAACGCATTTTAATCCAGCGGTTTTAGGTAAATTTTATAAGGATATATTAACGTTATATCCTAAATTAAATGATGTATTATCTAAAAATTTAATAAAAAAAGTAGAACCTTTAGAATTAGTGGGTATTTCTTCTAAAGATTTTTATGAAAAATTAATTGAATTTGATTATAATGAGTATAAAAGAAGTCCGTTAGCGGAATTAGCATTTGCTGTAGATACTTCAATGTATGCAATTGCACCTAATAGTTCTATATTAAATAATGAAAAATGAGCAGGATCTTCTAAATTATTTTATAATTGACTTTTATATTTAGATAGGACAGTGTTTTATAATAGATTTTTTTTTAGAGATTCTTTTTTATTTTTTGGACAAGAACTTTATCCAATTAAGTCTTCTGCAATACAAAATTTAAAGGAAGAATTGAAAATTTATAGAGTTGAATGGAATGTAGCTGAATCTTCATCGTATGTTGGTATGGATGGTTTTGAAGATGGTTTTTCTTCATATGTACCTTATGATATACGTTTAAGTGAGTTTGTTGATAAATCTTTTATAAAAGATGAAAAAGGTAAGGATTATTTATCTTTAACTTTACATAAAGATTATAACACATTTTCACAGTTTTATGTTTATAATTATGGGTTAATTTTTATTGTATTATTTTTTTTTTTTGATACATATGTGGGGGATAGGTTTCCTGTTTTAGATTTGAAATTTACTTATGATTGAATGTCTTTAAATTTATCAATGCATAAGTTAGTTTATTTTTATTATTTATTTTTAAATTATATGAGTAAATTAGATATTGAATTATTTTATTTATTTACAAATTCTTCAACGATAGGTAGTATTAATGATTATGATTTATTTGCAGAATATTTTCCACCTATAAAAACAAATATTATTAGTAATTTTTGAAAAACACCTAAAAATATTTTGTATCATTTATTATTTGAAAGTAATATTTCATATAAAGGTCGTTTTCATTTATTAAATTATAAAGAATGATTGGATTCTTTTTTAATTAATTATTTTGTATGGGGGCCTTTATCAGGAGTTGATAATTTTATTTGATCTTTTTATGAAGTAATAAAACAATTTATTATTTTGTTTAGTGGTTTTTTTAGTTTTTATTTTATATATTGTTTTTTAGGGAAAAAACTAACTAAGTAGTTAGTTTTTAGTTTTTATAAATAGACCTAGGCAAGTCTTAAAAGTGTTATTGTTATTAATTAAAATAATGAGTGAATTAATTTTAATAAAAAAAAATGAGAAAAAGAGAAGAAAAAAAAAAAGAGAGAAATTGTTTAAAAAAAATAGTAGTTAGTTCTTATACAAAGGAGAATTTTATAAAAAATCTTTATGATAGGGTTTATTAAGTTTATTATAGGGTGTTTATTTAGTGGGTTATTTTATTTACCAGGAACTATTACAGCAACCTATACATTTCTAAACCTAGTTCCTGTAGCATTCAAATATAGTTTAATTGTTGCTGTAAAATCATTTGAATTAATTTTTTATCCTACATGAAGTCGTATAGCTAATCATATTATTGAAGTTATTGTTGAATTTTTAAATTCAATAGAATAAAAAAAAAATGCTAGATTGAATTTTAGCTTTATTAGCTTTAGTGGGAGAATGAGTTTTTACAGGAAATCGTATCTGAACAGTAACTGTTTTTTATATTTTATTTATACCAGTTACGTTAAGTTTTTTTGTGTTTTGTACTTCAATTATAGAATCTATAAAACAGTGTTTTATAGTATCATGAGAAGTAGGTAAATTAACAAATGATATAGTATTTCAAATAAAAAATGGGGTAATTTATATAATTGAAATTTTAATTGATAAATTTTCTTAAAAATGGTTTGTATAATACGTAGACGTAGTAAAATATATAAAAGGTTACGTGTGGATATTTGGGGTAAATTCAGTACTTATGTTAGTACTGAACGAGAGAAAAAAACAAAAGATAAAGATCAAGTCATAAAGTATTGAGCAAACGTACGTAGATTATATAAAGAATATAGAAAATTTCGTAGACAAAGGTATGTGTATAAATTATGGGGAAGACGTAAATTTGAATTTCCTAAAAAATTAAAAAAAAATTATGTTATACCTAGAATTGTTAGAAATTATTATATATTTATGAAAAAAAAAATTATAAATAGAAAAGTAAAAAAAGCAAAACGAGAAATGGGTAAATATATAGAAAATTTTATTAGATCTATGGAGGGTAGACTTTTAAATGTTATTTATCGTTCTAATTTTGTTACAAATATATTTATGGTTAAAGATTTAATAACAAGTGGTGTAGTTAGGGTCAATAAAAAAAAAATTACATATTCTAATTATATTGTTGGTTTAGGTGATTTTTTAGAAATTATTAAACCTTGAAATATAATTATAAAAAAAGATATGTTAATAAGGTTAAAAAAAAATATTTTAATAACACCTCAACAACCTCACTTGTATATTAATTATAATTTATTATGTTTATTTATGTTAAGGTATTTAAAAAAAAAAGAGTTAATATATCCTACAAATTTAGATATAAATCGTGTTTTAGATTTTGTAGGACCTCTTAGATAAATTTTTTAATAGTAAAATGAGTCCAACAGAAATATTTTTTATAAGGATGTGATTTTTATTTCTTTTTATAATAAAATGGTTGGCAATGTGGTATAGTTAGTAAAATGAGCCCAACAGAAATATTTTTTATAAGGATGTGATTTTTATTTCTTTTTATAATAAAATGGTTGGCAATGTGGTATAGTTAGTAAAATGAGTCCAACAGAAATATTTTTTATAAGGATGTGATTTTTATTTCTTTTTATAATAAAATGGTTGGCAATGTGGTATAGTTAGTAAAATGAGTCCAACAGAAATATTTTTTATAAGGATGTGATTTTTATTT
>Ga0316189_10000216_pt1 | contig 56092 bp, 53 predicted proteins | sample LowCovwburrow_MG_FD_204930 | JGI IMG/M metagenome (GOLD analysis project Ga0316189, IMG submission 204930) | Coastal sediment microbial communities from Maine, United States - Lowes Cove worm burrow | ecosystem: Environmental > Aquatic > Marine > Coastal > Sediment | place: USA: Maine... | reverse complement strand
GCAGGTCATACAGGGCTTTCCTGCCGAGCTCCTGTACCTGCAAGCCATCCACCTCGATACTGCCCTGGTCGGGCGTAAGCTGGCCGCCGATCAGGCGCAGCAAGGTGGTCTTGCCGCTACCGCTGGGCCCCATAATGGCGGTTAGCTTGCCGCGCGGAATATCCAGATCCACGCCGTCAAAAATCACGCGATCGCCGCGCGCAAAGTGCAAGTCCCGAATTTTTACCAGCGTTTCAGAGCCAGCGGGGGCGGTTATTTCGGCACTGCTCTGCATTTTGTTGTTTTACCGTCCATGAAAAGAGTTGCCGCATTATACGGAAACATACCGTTATATCAGTAGCCCGAGCGGGTTTCCTCAGCGGCCTTCGGTTTTCTCCGTTCCGCAGCGCGCGCAGCGGTAACAGGTCACCAGGCGCCCTTGCCTGGTGTCAAAGGGCGTATCCACCACCTCCCATTTGTGAAAACCACGCCGGCACAGGGTGTTGCCCCGGTGCTTTTTCGCAGCCCGTGGTTTTTTAAAGGACACAACATTACTCATGCGAATACCCCGGAACAAATTGCACATTTGTCCCCATGTGTTTGAACCCGCTACTATACGCCACCTATGTGGATGCAACTCATCGCCATTTTTGCTGGTTTCGCTTTACTGGTCTGGGGCGCAGACCGCTTTGTCATGGGCGCTGCTGCTACTGCCCGTCTGCTGGGTGTATCCCCCCTGTTGATCGGCCTGACCATTGTCGGCTTCGGCACCTCGGCGCCGGAGATACTGGTCTCGGCAGTCGCCTCCCTGCAAGGCAATCCCGGCCTGGCGATCGGCAATGCCATTGGCTCGAATATTACCAATATTGCGTTGATCCTCGGCACCACGGCGCTGCTTGTGCCCCTGGCGGTCGATTCCGGAACCATGCGCCGTGAAATGCCCATACTTATCGGCACAACGGTATTCGCCTACCTGCTGCTGAGCGACGGCGAACTGGGTTTCGGCGACGGGCTGGCCCTGCTGTTCGGCCTGCTGGTCATGCTGAGCTGGGTTATCTACCTGGGCCTGTCTTCACGCGACAGCAAGGATCCCATGGCGACGGAATACGCTGCCGAGATCCCCACCGACCTGACGCTGGCGCAGGCACTGTTCTGGTTGCTGGTTGGCGGCGTTGTATTGATGATCGGCTCGCGGATACTGGTATGGGGTGCAGTGGCCATCGCCCAGCATTTCGGCGTCAGCGACCTCATTATCGGGCTGACCATCGTTGCTCTGGGTACCAGCCTGCCGGAACTGGCCGCAGCGATTGCCAGCGCACTGAAAAACGAGCCGGATATTGCCATCGGCAATGTCATCGGCTCCAACATGTTCAACCTGCTGGCGGTACTCGGAATTCCGGGTATTCTCAGCCCTTCTGTAGTCGATCCCGCAGTGCTCAGCAGAGATATGCCCATTATGGTGGCGCTCACGGTGGCCCTGCTGATTATGGCTTACGGATTTCACGGCAAGGGCCGCATCAATCGCCTGGAAGCCAGCCTGTTGCTGGCTACCTATGCGGGATACCAGACCCTGTTATACTTCACAGCTGTTAAATAAAGTCAGCAACCATATGAGTGATTCGACCTTGAAAAAGCTGGGTCTGGCGGTTCTTGAAACGGAATCCGCCGCAGTAGATGCTCTGAAATCGCGTATTGATGAAGATTTCGTGCGGGCCTGTCACTACATGCTGGACTGCGAAGGACGCGTGGTCGTCATCGGCATGGGCAAATCCGGTCATGTCGGCAGCAAGATTGCGGCGACGCTGGCCAGTACCGGAACACCAGCCTTTTTCGTCCACCCCGGCGAAGCCAGTCATGGCGACCTGGGCATGATTACCCCCAAGGACGTTGTTCTGGCACTGTCCAACTCGGGAGCCACCCAGGAAATCCTGACCATCCTGCCGATCATCAAGCGCCTGCACGTCCCCTTGATTGCGCTGACCGGCAACCCGCGATCTGCACTGGCCGAGGCAGCCGATGTCAATATTGACGTCGGCGTCGAGCAAGAAGCCTGTCCACTGGGCCTGGCGCCTACTGCAAGCACCACAGCGGCACTGGCCATGGGTGATGCATTGGCGATTTCGTTACTGGAAGTGCGCGGCTTCACCTCGGATGATTTTGCACGTTCACACCCGGGGGGCAAACTCGGCCGCCGCCTGTTGCTGTTGATCGATGACCTGATTCATACAGGTGAGCGGGCACCCAAGGTTACCTCCGGCACCCTGATTTGTGATGCCCTGCTGGAAATCACACGCAAGGGCCTGGGCGCAACGGCAATTGTCGACAACGATAATGTTGTTCAGGGCATATTTACCGATGGTGATTTGCGCCGAGCGCTGGACCATGCCGTTGACCTCAACGCCACCCCGATTGATGAACTGATGACCCGCGACTGCACACTGATATCCCCGGGCCTGCTGGCAGCAGAAGCACTGCAGATAATGGAGGACGGGAAATTCAACGCATTGCTGGTTGTCGACGACAACAAACAGCTCGTAGGAGCCCTTAACATGCACGATCTGTTACGTGCAGGGGTGGTATAAAACCATGCAAGATATTCTTGAAAAAGCTGCGCGCATCAAGTTGCTGATTTTTGACGTCGACGGCGTACTCACAGACGGGAGCCTGTTCATCGACGATAATGGAAAGGAATACAAAGCCTTCCATTCGCAGGACGGACACGGTATCAAAATGCTGCAAAAGCACGGCGTGCGTTGCGCCATTATTACCGGCCGCAGCTCGACGCTGGTAGAGCACCGCATGCGCAACCTGGGCATAGACCTTATCTACCAGGGTCAGCACAACAAGCTGGAAGGCTTCGCCGATCTGCTGAACCGTGTGGATCTGGACCCGCAACAGGTAGCCTACGTGGGTGACGATGTCGTCGACTTGCCGGTGATGCGCAAGGTCGGTCTGGCCATCGCGGTTCAGGATGCCCATCACTGGGTCCTCAAGCATGCTCACTGGCAGACACCCCGCCCGGGCGGTCGTGGCGCCGCGCGCGATGTCTGTGAAATGCTGCTGGAAGCGCAGGGTGTCCTGCAGCGGGAGCTGGAAAGCTACCTGTGATACGTAACAGGCACTGGATGGTGGTCACGGCCCTGGCTACAGCAACTACAGCCGCCCTGTGGCTGTACCTGTACACGGGTCAGCTGGATAACCACCGCTCCGACAGATCGCTGCAGCCCGACCTGTATATCGATCAACCACACTGGACATTGTTCAACCGGCAGGGTCAGATACACAGTCAACTGCACGCCGGCAGACTGGAACAGTGGCCGGATGAAAACAGCGCCCGGCTGACAGAACCGCTGCTCGATATCAGTGACCAGAAGCAACGTCAGTGGCGGGCAACAGCGCGTCGTGGACGCATAAATCCGGATGATCAGTCCATTCTGCTGGAACAGCACGTCGTCCTGAAACGAAAACCGGATAACCACGACCTGGTCATAAAAACCGGCAAATTGCACATTACGCAAAACGGGGACGCCATCGAGACAGACGATGCGGTTGTGTTAGTCGCGGGGAGCTGGCATTTTACCGCCATGGGGCTGCGCACCCGTCTGGGCCAGCAGCGCCTGGAACTTCTCAACAAGGTACGAGGCAGGCATGAATAGACTGTGGAAGCGAGGCTTGTTGCTGGCGCTGATCCTCATCCCGGCAAACAGCTGGGCGCTTTCCAGTGATCGCGAGCAGCCTATGTTGATCGAAGCTGACAGGGCCGAACTCGATGATGCCAGGGGCATCAGCATCTATCGCGGCAATGTCAAGGTTACCCAGGGGACGCTGGTGCTCACGGGCGATATCTTGACCGTCCACAACAAGGGGAACGATGTCGAAAAGGTCATTATGGAAGGCAAACCGGCAACCTACAAGCAGCGGCCCGACAACAAGGACAAGGATGTGCGTGCCAGCGCACTGCACATGGAGTACTTCACCAACCCCGAAAAAATTATTTTAACAAAACAGGCCGAGGTCGAGCAGGAAGGCGATGTACTGCGCAGTGAGCGTATCGAATATGATGTGCCCACGGACAAGGTCAATGCAGGCACAGACCAGCCCAATGAGCGTGTACGCATTACCATTCAGCCCAGACCCGGCAAAGAGAAAAAGACGCCCGCCAAACCATGAGCCGTCTGGAAGCCCGAGAACTGAGTAAAAGCTATTCAGGCCGCGCGGTCGTAGATGGCGTATCCCTGCACGTGGACAGCGGCGAGGTGGTCGGCCTGCTGGGCCCCAACGGCGCCGGAAAAACCACCTGTTTCTATATGATTGTCGGACTGGTACCCAGCAATGGCGGCTCGGTATGGCTGGATGACAAGGAACTGACACGCTTCCCGATGCACGTCCGCGCCCGCGCCGGGGTGGGCTATCTGCCACAGGAAGCCTCGGTGTTCCGTAAACTCAGTGTGTCGGACAACATCCTCGCGGTACTGGAAATGCGCAAGGGTTTAAGTCCGCGGCATCGTGCCGATAAACTGGAAGAACTGCTGCAGGAACTGCATATCGGTCACCTGCGCGACCAGAAGGGCCAAAGTCTCTCAGGCGGCGAACGGCGCCGCGTGGAAATTGCGCGAGCGCTGGCGATGGAACCACGATTTATTCTTCTGGATGAACCCTTCGCGGGCGTTGATCCGATTTCGGTCATCGATATCCAGCGCATTGTGGAACATTTGACCGATCGCAATATCGGGGTGCTGATTACAGACCATAATGTCCGCGAGACACTGGGTATTTGTAACCGCGCCTATATAATTGGCAGTGGTCAAACACTGGCCGAAGGACCACCGGATGATATTTTGCAGAACCAGAAGGTACGCGACGTCTACCTTGGCGATAATTTCAAAATGTGATGCTCAAAACAGCTCTCAAAAAAATGCCAATAATTTCTCCACTGGCATAATAAATGCAGTAAACTCTGTCTCTGTAACCGGTAGCAACGCTCCCCGGCACCGGGCAGCAGAGACCCAGTAGTTTTTTATGAAGCAGTCCATCCAACTTCGGCTTGGCCAGCACCTGACAATGACGCCCCAGTTGCAACAGGCGATCCGCCTGCTGCAACTTTCCACCATGGAACTGCAACTCGAGGTTCAGGGCGTCCTCGACTCCAACCTGATGCTCGAACCTGACGAGCCTGAAGCGCCATCCAGTACCGACAACAGTGCGGACTCCAGTCAGGAGCAACGCAACCGGAACGAGGCTGAAAGCAGCAGCGAACCATCTGTAGACGCTACTGAAAAGGAAATTTCAAGCCCCGCAGAGACCATCCCCGAAGACCTGCCGGGCGATACCAACTGGGAAGACACCTATGACATGGGTGCCACCAGTTTCAGCGCCCCGGCTGACAGCGATGGCAGAGACTTTTTTGAAACCCACAGCGGCTCCGGCGAGAGCCTGCTCGAACACCTCACCTGGCAACTCGACCTGACCCGCTTCAGCGATGTCGACCGCATGATTGCCCGAACTATTCTGGATTCCATCAATGATGACGGTTACCTAAAAGCCACGCTGGAAGAGCTGCACGAAGGCCTGCGACTGGATCCTGAAATGGAAATTGGCATCGAAGAGATCGAAGCCGTGTTACACCGTATCCAGCATTTTGACCCCGTCGGCGTCGGCGCGCGCGACCCGGCCGAGTGCCTGATCATTCAGCTGCAGGCGCTGGATCCCGACACCCCGTACCACAAGCAGGCGCTGCAATTGGTGCAGGAACACGTCACACTACTCGGGAATCGGGACTATAATCAGATTATGCGCCGTATGAAGCTGTCCGAAACGGAGCTTCAGAATGTGCTGAAACTGGTCCAGTCGCTCAACCCGCGGCCCGGATCGCAAATCACAAGCGCCACGCCGCAGTATGTGGTACCAGATGTATTTGTCTTTAAAAACAAGGGCAAGTGGCAGGTGGACCTGAATATCGAAGCCGCACCCCGGTTACGCATCAACAGTCATTACGCCAGTCTGGTGAAGCGTGCCGATAACAGCGAAGACAACACCTATCTGCGTAATCACCTGCAGGAGGCGCGCTGGTTCCTGAAGAGCCTGCAAAGCCGCCACGAAACCCTGCTCAAGGTGGCGCGCTGTATTGTTGATCGCCAGCGCAATTTCTTCGAGTATGGCGATGAAGCCATGAAACCGCTGGTGCTGCGTGATATCGCCGAAACGGTGGAGATGCACGAATCTACCATTTCGCGCGTCACCACACAGAAATACATGCACACACCGCGCGGCATCTTCGAGTTCAAGTATTTCTTCTCCAGCCACGTTGGCACCGAGGACGGCGGTGAATGTTCAGCAACCGCCATCCGTGCCATCGTCAGGAAACTGATCTCTGCTGAAACACCAACCAAGCCGTTGAGTGACAGCAAAATTGCAGCCCTGCTGTCAGAGCAGGGCATCAACGTAGCCAGACGGACCATTGCCAAGTACCGCGAATCGATGGCCATCCCCCCTTCCAATGAACGTAAACGCCTCGCTTGAGGCAGTGGACGAGGAGTGTATTCATGCAAATAGATGTAACCGGACACCACGTCGAATTGACAGATGCATTAAGAAACTATGTCAGTGAAAAATTCGAACGACTGGAGCGCCACTTTGACCAGGTCACCGATGTTCACGTCATCCTTAGCGTCGAGAAACTGCGTCATACGGCTGAGGCCACCATACACATCAGTGGTGGCAAGCTGTTTGCCGACAGCACCAACGAAGACATGTATGCGGCAATCGACAGCCTGACGGACAAGTTGGACCGGCAAATCAAGAAACACAAGGAAAAACTGACCGATCATCACCGCAGCGAAGGGGCGATAAAGAAGCAGGCTCCTTTACCATAACAGCGCGCGGGCAGTCTTGTATCAAGGCTGCCCGTCATAGTGAACAGATATACAATGCCAACTACCGATATCCTGCATCCTGCGCGCATTGCCTGCCAGCAGGACAGTTCCAGCAAGAAACGCAGCCTGGAAATGCTCAGCGCCCTGCTGGCCGATGCCGTAGCGGATTATACTGAAGCCGAAATCTTCGACAGCCTGCTGGCGCGCGAACGCCTGGGCAGCACCGGACTGGGCAACGGCGTCGCACTTCCGCACGGACGTTTACGCGGCCTGAAGCAGCCGATTGCGGCTCTCGTCACCCTCAGGCAGGGAATCGATTTCGATGCCATTGATCGGCAACCGGTCGACCTGCTCTACGCCCTGCTGGTGCCCGAGGAATCTAACGACGAGCACCTGAAAATTCTGGCGCAACTGGCTGGTTTGTTCAGCACTCCTGACTTCTGCAGCAGGCTGCGCAGCTGTAACAGCAGCAACCAGTGCTTCCAACTGATTAACAACCAGAGCAATGACCAACAACGATTCGCATGAACATCGATGCTTCCGTCGGCACCCTGTTTGAAACCCTGCAAGACAAACTGGGGCTAAAATGGCTGGGCAGCAGACTGGGTGAAAGCCGCATCATCCAGAACCCGGAAGCGAAAAACATCGGCACTGCTCTGGTCGGGCATCTGAACCTGATTCACCCCAACCAGGTACAGGTAATCGGCACGACCGAAATCCGCTACCTGGACCGCCTGAGCGAAAACTCCCGACACGACCTGGTTAACCAGCTGTTTGACGGCACAACAGACCTCATCGTGATTGGCGACAAACAGGCTGTACCCGGCGACATCAAGCAACGCAGTGAAGCCAGCTCAACGCCGCTATTCACCTCAGATAAGCCCACTGTACAACTGGTTAACTACCTGCAATATTATCTGACCAGCCTGTTCGCGGCAAAAATCACCCTGCACGGTGTATTCATGGAAGTTTTCAGCCTGGGGCTATTAATCACAGGTGATCCCAGCGTGGGTAAAAGCGAGCTGGCACTGGAACTGGTGGCCCGTGGCCACCGACTGGTCGCCGACGATGCGCCAGTCTTTGCCAGGACATCCCCGGACACCCTGAATGGCCGCTGCCCGGATGTACTACGTGACTTTCTGGAAGTCCGCGGCCTGGGTATCCTGAATATCCGCGCCATGTTCGGTGACAGCGCGATAAAGCAGAATCGTAACCTGCGCCTGGTTCTGAAACTGGCGCCGATGACGGAGGAACAAATGCACAAAATAGACCGTCTGCACGGCGCCCGCACCACCCAGACCATACTCGGCGTCGATATTCCGGAAATCACCCTGCCTGTTGCCCCGGGCCGTAACCTGGCAGTACTGGCGGAGGCGGCCGCCCGTAATCATACCCTGCTGCTGAAAGGCTTCGACTCTGCCAGGCTGTTTATGGAACGCCAGACGCGTTTCATGGACAATCGCTGACATAAACAGAATAATCAAGCACTCCGAATTCAGGCGCTGAATCCCTGAATATCATCTTGAAGGAGTACTGGTGAAACTGGTTATTGTCAGCGGACATTCCGGCTCGGGTAAAAGTGTGGCTTTGCACACACTGGAGGACCTGGGTTATTACTGCATCGACAACCTGCCGGCCGGGTTGCTGAGTGCGCTGGCACTGGAGCTGAAACTGACCCCGAATCCGGTGGAGATAGCCGCGGTGGGTATCGACGCGCGCAACCTGCCACAGGCGCTGGCGCAGTTCAACAGCATCCTTGACCAGCTCAATACCCAGGGCGTGGACAGCGAAATTCTGTTCCTGACCTGTGACCCCGATACCCTGATCAAACGCTTCAGCGAGACCCGCCGACGCCATCCCCTCAGCAATGACAGAGTATCGCTGGCAGAAGCCGTGGAAAAGGAACGCGCCTTGCTGGAGCCCATTGCAAAACGCGCCGACCTGTTTATCGATACCAGTAAAACAACCATTCACCAGCTGCGTGGCCTGGTACATCAACGCATAGAACGCCACCAGAAAAGCCAACTGTCGTTATCCTTCGAATCATTTGGCTACAAGCACGGCATCCCGACTGATGTAGACTTTGTATTCGACGCGCGCTGCCTGCCCAATCCCCACTGGCTACCGAACCTGCGCCCGCTGACCGGGCGCGACCCGGATGTGATCCAGTATCTGGAAGGCGAAATTCTGGTAAAACAGATGGTCCGGGAACTGTACAATTTCCTGAATCACTGGATTCCGGTATTCGAGGCCGACAAGCGTAGTTACCTGACCATTGCCATAGGCTGCACAGGTGGCCAGCATCGTTCCGTGTATGTGGCCGAGCGGCTGGCACGCCATTTCGAGGACCGTTACCCAGGTGTGGCAATCCGTCACCGGGAGTTATCGTGAACGTCGGCATCCTGCTCATCACCCACGGCAACATCGGCGCCGTACTGCTACAGTCAGCTACCGATGTGCTGGGTGTCTGCCCGCTGTCCACCACCACCATTTCGGCCGCACCGGGCTGTGACCCCGAGCACGTACTCGCTTATGCCAAACAGGCCGCACAGAAAATGGACAGTGGCAACGGCGTGCTGGTGTTAACCGACATGTATGGCGCCACCCCCAGCAATATAGCCTGCCGCCTGGATGAGCTCCACGATGTGCGCGTGGTATCAGGTCTCAACCTGCCAATGCTGATCCGGGTTCTGAATTACCCTGATCTGGATCTGGATGATCTTATGCACAAAGCCGTTACCGGAGGCCGTGATGGTGTACTGATCTGTAACACCGAAGGTGTTCCTCATGCAGGATAGAACCGTCACCATCGTCAATAAACTTGGTCTGCACGCTCGCGCCGCTGCAAAATTCGTTACCCTTGCCTCCTCGTTCGCCAGCGACATAAAACTCGCGCGCAATGGCCAGCAGGTCAATGGCAAGAGCATTATGGGAGTCATGATGCTGGCCGCCTCCAGGGGCTGTGAAATCACCATAAGCGCCGATGGCAACGACGAAACCGAGGCGATCGACAATCTGGCTGAACTCGTTGCACAGCGCTTCGGTGAAGATGAATGAGCATTTCCATTTCGGGCATCGGTATTTCGCACGGTATTGCCATCGGCGCTGTCTACCGGCTGGAGCAGGGTGATGTCGAAGTCTACGAAGCAGCAATCCCCAAAGAACTTGTTGAAGATGAAATCTCGCGTTTCCGCCGTTCCGTACTCACTGCACGCCAGCAGTTGAAAGCGATTCGTAACAGCATCCCGGAGACCACACCCGCTGATATCACCGATTTTATCGACACCCACTTACTCATGCTGGAAGACAGTCTGCTCACTGCAGCGCCGGTCGAACTGATTCGCCAGCGCCAGTGCAATGCCGAGTGGGCGCTGAAAATTCAGCGCGATGCACTGGCAAAAGTGTTTGACGAAATGGACGATCCCTACCTGCGCACCCGCAAGGATGACGTGGATCACGTTGTAACACGTATCCTGCGCATCCTGATCGGCAAGGAAATGCACACCGGTCCACAGGACAGCACCCGCTTGCATGGAGCAATTGTGCTGGCTCATGACCTGACACCGGCTGAAGCTGCATTATTGAGACACCAGGGCATCGCCGGCTTCGTCACAGAGTCCGGCGGACCCCTGTCGCACACGGCCATCCTGGCACGCAGTCTCGGGCTTCCCGCGATTGTAGGTACACACATCACGCCACACCAGATCCGCGACGGCGATACCGTTATCCTGGACGCTGCCCAGGGCGCATTGCTGGCAGATGTCGATAGCGCCACCCTCAGGGACTATCGTCGCCGGCAGCGCCAGCAGCACAAACACCGCACGGAACTTAATCGTCTCAAGAACGAACCCGCGATCACTGGCGACGGCGTCCGAATCCACCTGGTCGCGAACGTTGAGCTGCGCGAAGACGTACTCGCGGCACGCCGCGCAGGTGCCGAGGGTATCGGGCTGTACCGCACTGAATTCCTGTTCATGAACCGCAGCGACATCCCGGACGAGGAAGAACAGCTCAAGCAGTATCTCAGCGTGATGAAAACCCTGAAGGGACTGCCTATTACCATCCGTACCCTGGACCTCGGTTCTGACAAGGAATGCGGTGCCGAAGTACCCAGCGAGCATGTATCCGTCAATCCGGCACTGGGTCTGCGCGCCATCCGTCTGTGTCTGAAATACGCCGACCTGTTCCGTCCCCAGCTGCGCGCTATTTTACGCGCTTCGGCCAAAGGGCCGGTACGCATGATGATCCCCATGCTGTCCAGTGCATACGAGCTCAATGAGGTGATAGCGCTCATCGACGACGTCAGGCAGGAACTGCAGCGCGAACGTCTGGCGTTTGACTGGAACATGCCCATCGGTGGCATGATCGAAGTCCCTGCAGCAGCCCTGTCCGCCACCCTGTTTGCCCGCAAGCTGGACTTTCTGTCGATTGGCACCAATGACCTTATTCAGTACACCCTTGCCATCGATCGCGTGGACGATGAGGTCACCTACCTGTACGACCCATTGCACCCGGCGGTACTGCGCCTGATAAAAATGGTCATAGATGCCGGGCAGCAGCACGACGTGCCTGTCGCCATGTGCGGAGAGATGGCAGGCGACACCCGTTACACGCGCCTGCTGCTGGGTATGGGACTGACTGACTTCTCCGTGCACCCCACCGCCCTGCTTGAGGTCAAGCATGCCATACGCCTCAGTCGGATTGCAGATGTCAGCGACACAGTGAATAACATTCTGGAGCAGGACGATCCCGTGAAAATCATCGAACAACTGGACATTCTCAACAAAATGTAACCGTGCTCGGTTTTTTGCCGGCTGCCTGACTGCTACACTGCGCGGGTAGTCCAATTCTCACCCAGCCTCGGGGTTCGTTATGGCAGAAACAGCCGACCAGAAAAACACGCAACAACGCCTGGAAATCCTGACAGCAGCCCTGCACAGCGGTACCGCTGACCAGGTGCGCCAGCTGCTGGCCAGCCTTCACCCCGCCGAAATCGGCGACCTGCTCGAGTCCCTGCCACACGGCCCGCGTGAAATCCTGTGGGAACTGGTCGATGCCGAAGACAAGGGCGAAGCCCTCGTTGAAGTGAACGATGAAGTACGCGCCGGTCTCATTGAGGAAATGGAAACCGACCAGCTGGTAGCGATAATCGAAGATCTGGACACGGATGACCTCGCCGACCTGTTGCACGACCTGCCCGGAGCAGTAATCCACGAATTGCTGCACTCCATGGACAAGCAGAACCGCCATCGTCTGGAAGCTGTTCTGTCCTACCCGGAAGATACAGCTGGCGGCTTGATGGACATGGATGTCGTGACGGTGCGCGCCAATGTCTCGCTCGACGTGGTAATGCGTTACCTGCGTCTGCGCGGTGAAATCCCCGACCTCACCGACAGTCTGATCGTGGTCGACCGTTTCGACCACTACCAGGGGCTGCTGCCACTGGCAACCCTGCTGACCAGTGACCTGGACGCCAGCGTTGCTGAAGTGATGGACACCGAGGTGGACGGCATCCCCGCCACCATGGAAGACGATGCGGTCGCCCGCCTGTTTGAGGACCGGGACCTGGTGTCGGCGCCGGTCATCGACAATGATGGCAAACTATTGGGACGCATCACTATCGACGACGTGGTCGACGTGATCCGCGACGAAGCCGACCACTCATTGATGAGCATGGCCGGTCTGGATGAGGAAAGTGACATTTTCGCACCCGCAATACTCAGCGCACGGCGCCGCGCGGTCTGGCTGGGCATCAACCTGGCCACGGCATTCCTGGCCTCCTGGGTCATCGGCCTGTACGAAGGCACGCTGGAAAAGGTCGTGGCACTGGCAGTACTGATGCCCATTGTCGCCAGTATGGGCGGCGTCGCCGGCGGCCAGACCCTGACCATCGTGATCCGCGGACTGGCCCTTGGACAGGTCGGCCCAAGCAACTCCGGCTTGTTGATGTACAAGGAAATTCTTGTCAGTTTGATGAACAGCGTGATCTGGTCCGTGGTGGTGGCTGTCATCGCCATGAGCTGGTTTCAGAGCACCCAGATTGGACTGATTATCGGTGCGGCACTGGCCATCAACCTGGTGTGCGCCGCGCTGGCCGGCTTCAGTATCCCGCTCGCCCTGAAACGGCTGGGTATTGACCCTGCACTGGCGGGCACCGTATTGCTCACCACCATCACTGACGTGGTCGGCTTTATGGCATTCCTGAGCCTGGGGACCTGGTACCTGTTGTAGCGAGAAAAGTCGTCATCCTGGTGAGATATGCGGGTTAAGTAATTCTTCGATCTGGCTTTCCCGCACCGGATACTGCAAAACCGCATACAACGGGAAAAGCGCTTCCAGTTTGCTGATATGCGAGTATTCGGATCTATGCACCATGACAATGGTGCGTGCCTCGGGCGCGTACTTGCGCAGAGTGGCCAGCAGTACATCCAGATTGCTGACATTGACGCCGGCGTAATTGTTGCTGTAGCCGTAGGAAAACTCGGCAATGATATAATCGGGTTGCTGTTTCTTCAGCTGTGCCATGGCTTTTCGTATCGAGTTGAACTTCAGCTCGTTGATGTTCAGTCGTCTGTAGAGCGCGGTGAAATTTGGGTGAGTCGGTGACTCGATCACGGAAAATAGCGTAAGACCAGACATCAGCGTTTAACGGTGCACACCAAAGTTCATAGCCACGGAAAGACGCACCGCATCACTGTTATTCCTGGTCACTTCGTGCATCACTGTGGGGGAGAAAAAGACGAACATACCTTCCCGCGGCGTAATCCGCTGGTAATCTTCACCCTGCTTCAACAGCAAATCCCCTGAATCATCCGGCACCCGAATGTAATATACGCCCGATACCTGCTCCTCATCCTCGTCATGATGATGCGGCAAAGTCACATGACCAGGGCCCATTTCGTTCAACCAGAACCCTGTTGAAAGACCGGTAACCGGCTTGCCAAGATAGCGTTCCGCGCCCTGCCCCGCAGTCTGCAGCACTGGCGCCAGTGCCGGCATCCGGGTTTCCGGGACATAAATGTTTTCGTAACGCCCGGCGAAGTAATGTGATCGTTGCAGGGCGGGGTCTTCACGCACCGCCCGGAACTGGTCCCAGAGTCTGGCGTTGACGGTTCCAGCATCGGGCAACTCCATCACAACCGTTCTGATTCGGGGTTCCTGTAAAGCGCTCATGGATTTGATTGGTGCCCATCTGGTCGAATACCGCATAATACAGCCAGGTTCAGCCATTCAAAACCGGATGATCTACCTTTTATGAACGATGAATTCGATCCCGAGAACGCACCACCAAGCAAATCCAGTCTGAAACGTGACGCACATGCCCTGCAACAGCTCGGCGCACAGCTGGTTGACCTGCCGGAATCGGTCTGGTCAATGCTCGAGCTCCCGGCTTCGCTGGTCGCTGCTCTGAGCGAAGCCAGGCGCCTGCATGCCCGTGGCGGACGCAAACGGCAGTTACAGTTTATCGGCAAACTGATGCGTGACATCGATCCCGAATTGATCCGGAACTATTTCGAACAGGAGCGCCTCAAGACCCGGAAACTGGCGCAAGCACATCATGAGCTGGAAGCATGGCGGGATCGCCTGATCGAAGAAGGTGACCCGGCCATAGAGACATTCCTGGAGCAACATGCGCAGGCCGACCGCCAACACCTGCGCCAGCTGGTACGCCAGGCTAAAAAAGAGCTGGCGCACAACAAACCACCCAAATCCAGCAGGGCTTTATTTCGCTATATGAGGGACCTTGAATAAGCGTATCCCCGGGATACAGGGCGTCAGCGCAGCAACCAGTTGTCAAACCCTGCAAACAATATTGCGATGTTCCAGGCAGGGAAACGTGCGTCGAATGTTATGTAACCGTTCCAGGTCCATACCGGCACACACGAGTCCCGAGCCATTGGCCAGTTCATTCATGACCTGCCCCCAGGGATCGACGATCATGCTATGGCCATAGGTCTGGCGTCCGTTAACATGATAGCCGCCCTGCCCCGCGGCCAGTACGTAACACAGGTTTTCAATTGCGCGGGCACGTACCAGTGTCTCCCAGTGCGCCTTGCCGGTTATGGCGGTGAAGGCCGACGGTATGGCGAGGATTTCCATACCCTGGTCGAGCATGGTACGGAATAATTCCGGGAAGCGAAGATCGTAGCAGACCGCCAGCCCCAGCTTGCCAAACGGTGTATCTACGACAATGACCTGGTCGCCTGATTCAATGCTTTCCGACTCCGTGTAGCTTTCGTCGCTATCCATCACCGACACATCAAACAGGTGAATTTTATCATAACGCGCGGCCAGCTTGCCCTGGTCGTCATACAGCAGACAGGCAGCACGGATCTTGTTGTCGGATTCGGCCAGCATAGGCACGGTACCACCCACCAGCCAGATAGCGTGCCTCGCGGCTTGCTGGGAAAGGAATTCCTGGATTGGACCACCTTCGTTCGCTTCGCGTACAGCAACCTTGTCGCTTTCCTCTTTGCCCATAATGGCAAAGTTTTCCGGCAAGACGACCAGTTTGGCGCCCTTGTCCACCGCCATGCCAATGAGGCGCTCGGCTTCCAGCAGATTGGCGCCCACATTGGGCCCCGAGGCCATTTGTATACAGGCTGCTGTTGCCACTGTGTTTACCTCGTTATTTCCAGTTCTATACGATCAGCCTGGTGGCTGCCCGCCACCAGTTCCTGATCTTCCATCGGCACACCCAGTGCGACCAGCCAGGAGCGCAGCTCGTACGCCCACAACAACCCCTCCTCGCCACCCGGATAACGAATAAGCAACCGTTGTCCCTTCTCTGACGACCAGCTTGAGATCAGTTCCGGCAGTGGCGCCATGCGCGCGACTGATTGCCCGTCTCTGGGGCGCGCCCATTCATCAGCGTTCAATACCCACTGTCTGTTTTCAGACTGTATCGTCAACGGAAAAATCAGCAACAACAAAAATCCGAACGCCCTCATGGAGCCAGCATAACACAGAGCAGCCCGACGCAGCTTCGGCAGTACTCCATTGCTGTCATGTTCTGTTCTCAGTCTCTCTGCTCCAGCTTTTTGTATACAGGTTCGTCCCAGCTTCCAACAACCTGGTACTGGATCCGGGTTATGCGGTTGAATTTATCGCCCACCAGCTTGTCGGCAAGAAACACCGCAGCACCAATTGCCGGACCACCCGCAATCGCCCCTGCAATCGGCAGCGTTGAACTGACCTGTGGGGTTACTGTCACCAGCTGGTCATAATCCTGTGCCACCAGGCCGGTGCGCCCGGCAATGTCGATGATCGCGGATGAACCCTTGATGGTGAAGTCATTGGTGAAGGCATCGCCATCCATTACCACGAAATGACCCTGCATCTTATCGAAGGTGAACCCTTCCTTGAATACGTCACTGAAATCCAGCGTCAGGCGGCGCTGCAAGGTATTCAGGCTGAACAGGCTGAGTAACTTGCCCGCGCCGCCTTCATCAACACTGACCAGTCGCCCGTCTTCCGCACGCAGGTCAAATTCCGCTTCCACTGTCGCCAGGCTGAAATCTGCCGGAGAACCCGGCCAGTTTAACTGTATACTGCCCTCCAGCTTGCCGCCTTTTACCACACTGCCGGTCCTCAGCAAAAGGGCCAGTTCGCCCAGCTCACCGCCCTTGATTCCGGCATGGAAGCGAGTGCTTTGCCGTCCGTCACGCTCCAGCCACGCACCACTCCCCGTAAAAACAAGGGCCTTTGAATCCATATCGAGGGTTTCAAATTCAAGGCCCTGCAGCGAACGCTTTGCGATTACCTTGATACTACCCAGGTCCCGTTCAGCCCAGTTCAGATTCGCAACGCCAATATTCATTTCGGGCAAAGCTTGCGGCCGCATACTGCCGGTGGTTTCGTCTCCCTCCGGCTGTTCCTGGCTGGTTACCACCAGGTGCTGCAGATTTGCCATAAGCCGGGCCGGAATCGCCTTGTCAGCGAATAACCAGCGCACCCAGCCACTTGCGCCCTCGCCTTCCACTTTGAAATACCAGGGATCAGGCAGTTTGCTTGTCGCCTGGATATTTTTTACCCGTGCACCCGTCAGATAGAAGTTTTTCACGGACAGGTCCACAGTCAGCGGTGGAGGTTTCGCTCCATCAGCGGGCGCGGAACTGAACACCGAAATCCAGCGTCTCAGGTCCAGCTCATCCACATGTCCGGAAAGGTGTATGACATCGTCCTCCGGCAGCTGCGCTGTTCCCGCGTTGAATCGTACATGCAGTTTACGCAGGCCCCTCGCATTGGCCGCCAGAAGCATCTGCGCATCGGCGATATCAGCGTAACGAATTGCAAATGGAAGTGTGCTTTCCTGGCCGGGTGTCCAGCGGATCCGCAGCTCGCGTGAATCGCTGGAGGGTTTATTAAAAGGTTCAGGAAGATCAATTGCCACACCCTTAAGATCCGAGCGCAACTCCAGTTCGATCTGCTGTGTACCGGGTCTGGGCTGATTCTGAATATTCAGCAGGGCACGCCAGCGGGCTGCGCCACTGATATGGGGTGCCAGCACTGACTCCTTTTTACGCATCAGGTCGACCAGTTTCAGCTTGCCGTCGATATCGACCACGGTTTTTGACTGACCCGCCTTGCCCTTACGGTAAACCGACATCAGGACGGGCTGGCCGAGCACCCGGGCGCGAGCCTTGTCGACACTGATGCCATCGCCGCTAAAATGGAGTGTCCCGTGGATGTCGGCGAGACCAATGCCGCCGCCCTTTGGCACCAGGTCGTTGCTGTCCAGCGCCACGTCACCGCTAATCCTGACCTTGCCCAGCTCCGGTTTTAACGGGATGTCCAGTTCCAGCTGCAAACGTGCATCACCGGTGGAATCCATTTCGTCAATCAGGCGGCCAAACTGTGCGCCCAGCGGACTAGTGCTGGTGTACTCAAGCATACCGGCGAGCGTGCCGCCGGCAGTTCCGCGGATTTCCAGCAGTGGCTCTTTCAGATCCTTCATGACAACAACAACCCGCTCCACCGGTGACTCCAGTATGCGCCCCGTTGTGCCTGTTATATGCATGCTGCGGCCTGTAAAAACGGCCGTTCCGCCAAGCTCGTCAAGCTTTCCCCAGGTCGGATGATAATCCAGCACTGTATTTTCAAAATCAAAGCGTGCTTCGAAGCGCCCTTCATGATGGTCAAATGGCATCTGATTCAGCCTGCCCTGCAGCAGTACGCGTGCATCGGTCGCAGTCCCGGATACAAGCGCCTGTTGCAGCCAGGCAACGGCTTTGGGCGGCATGACCTTTTCGGGAAGAAAGCGCCTGACTTCCTCTATCGGCAGATTGTCCAGTGCGAGTTGCATGTCGAGCCAGGGTGATGACTGTGCATAGGGCCAGTCCAACTGCCAGCGCGTGACCAGGCCAAGGGAAGCAGAGTTCATTGTCAGCCGCTTGCTCTCGATGCGAAACATTTCCGCGTAGCGCTGCCAGTGCACAACGCCATCGAGGTGTTCGAGTTCCAGTGCAGCTGGGAACAGTTTTGGTATGACCAGCGAGGCGCGGCTGGACTGCAGATACAGGTTGCCTGACTGAAGATTCCCTTCAATACTACCAGACAAGCCGCGCACACCCGGTAATCCGCCATTGGCGGCAATTTGCAGATTTTCTATTTTCGCCCTGGCTGCAAACGCCGGTGCTGACCCTTCTACAAGTCTGAATCTGAATCCTGCATCGTGTAACAGGCCTTGTGGTTGCAGGCGGTCCACCATCGCCACCGCATCGGCATCGACCCATGGCATCAAGGGAAGCAACGCATCCAGCTCTTCCAGCACGACAAGTGTCATGCCACCCTCAATATTCAGACCGGAACCGGTTCCGATAGTCAGCTGGACATCGGTTGCAGGCCAGGTTGTTCTGGCATCACGGCGCAACTCGAGTCCGGTCAGTCCAGCTTTCCAGCCCTGCTTGACCGCACGCCAGTGAAAACGGCTGGACAGAGAATCGGCGGTAATCGCCTGTGCATCCGCTGTGGCATTCTCGAAGCGTGCTGCGCGCAGCGCAAATGAACCACTGCCCCATTGCGCTTGCAGGTTACGAATACCCGCCCACAGTTCGAGATCCAGCGAACCGTTGATTACGACAGGAAATTCCGGGAACAGCTGCTGCACAACTGCCAGCGCCAGGCCTTCCGTTTGCAGATAAACCCGGCCGCGCCAGCTCCGGAAATCCGTCCCTGTACCGCGTAGATCCGCAGCAGCTTTCAGCCTGTTGCCCAGTGACCCCGGCAAATCTGTCTGCACCATCAGCTGGTGCCTGCTGCCCTCATTCACGAGCTGCAGGGAGAGGCCTGTGAATTTAACAGATGATTCAAACAAACCCGGGTCCGACCAGTCGAGCTGCACATCTTCGATCGCAATGCTTTTCTGCAACAATAACCAGGCGAGCGAATCGAAGCCCTGTTGTTTTACACCACCATTGAGCAAGTCTGTCTGCAGGTTCAAGCGGATGCCGATAAGGCGGACCCCGGATGTAATCCATTGGCGTTGCCTTAGTGACTCGATAATATCCAGGACCACATGGACTTCATCAACGCTTAATTTTCCATCAGGAAAATGCTTGTCGCTGACAATGACCTGGTTGAGTTTCAGCACCGGCGACAGCCCGTGCCAGGCGGCGTCGAGTGAACCAATCCTGACAGGGTGCTTGAGAACCCTCTGCGCTACAGACTGGAGCTGGACCCGGTATTCGGACATGCCGGGCAACAGCAGTCGCGCTGCACTGAGCGTAACGGCCAGAGTCACGACCACAATAGCCATGCTCCACCATGCAAACGCTAAGATACGCCGTGCGACCATTTTCTCTAACCCGCGCCGCTATAGTCTGAAAAGCCGTCGTCCATGCAGATCACAGGGTAACAAGTCCTTACAGCAGCACGACATCGAATTGTTCCTGGTTATACAAAGCCTCGACCTGGAACTTGATGGGCTTGCCGATGAAGGCCTCCAGCTCCGCCAGACTGGTAGACTCCTCGTCCAGCAGCATGTCCACAACCTCCTGGTCCGCCAGTACCAGCAGCTGTTGCACATCGAACTGACGGACCTCGCGCAAAATTTCCCGAAATATCTCGTAACACACGGTTTCTGCAGTTTTAACCGAGGCACGTCCGCTGCACATGGGGCAGGTCTCACACAGTATGTGTTCGAGACTCTCGCGCGTGCGCTTGCGTGTCATCTGTACCAGACCAAGGTTCGAGATCTCACTGATGTGACAATTGGCATGATCGCGCTCAATATGTTTGTCGAGTGATCGCAGCACCTGTCGTTTGTGCTCTTCGGTCTGCATGTCGATAAAATCTATAATGATCATGCCCCCCAGGTTGCGCAAACGTAACTGGCGAACAATGGCCTGCGCGGCTTCGAGGTTTGTTTTGAAGATAGTCTCTTCCAGGTTGCGATGGCCAACATAAGCGCCGGTATTTACATCGATCGTAGTCATGGCTTCGGTCTGATCGAGCACCAGATGTCCGCCCGATTTGAGTTGCACCTTGCGGTCCAGCGCTTTCTGGATTTCATCATCAATACCGTACAGGTCAAAGATGGGCCGTTCGCCGGGATAGTACTCCAGTTTGCCCGCCAGCTCCGGCGTGAACTGCTTGACAAATTTCTCTGTGCGCTGGAATGTTTCGCGTGAATCGATACGCAGTTTTTCCACGTCTGTATCTGATATATCACGCAGGACACGCAACACCAGCGGCAGGTCCTCGTGTACCACGTCGCCGGGGCCCGCCGTGGCAATGCGTTCCTGAACCGAAGACCACAGGCGTTGCAGAAACTTCAGGTCGTAAACAATGGCCTCTTCGCTGACGTATTCCGCAGCGGTACGCAAGATAAAGCCACCACATACATCCTTCCCGCGCGCAGCGATGACGATGCCCCGCAATCGCTGCCGCTCGTCTTCCTGCTCAATACGCTGGGAAACACCCACGTTCCCGGCTTCCGGCATGAATACAAGGTATCGCGACGGGATGGTGATGTGCGTTGTCAGGCGTGCACCCTTGGTACCGAGCGGATCCTTGATGACCTGCACCAGAACTTCCTGATTTTCCTGCAGCAGCCGGCTGATACTGTCACCGTTTCCGTTCTGTTCGAATTTTTCCTCGTCGCCGGCCACCACTATGTCCGAAGCATGCAGAAAAGCCGCTTTATCCAGACCGATATCGATAAAGGCTGCCTGCATGCCGGGCAACACGCGGCTCACTACGCCTTTGTAGATATTACCTACCAGGCCGCGGCGGCGAGCGCGCTCGATAAAGACTTCCTGCAACATCCCGTTCTCGACTACCGCCACCCGGGTTTCCTGTGGCGTCACATTAGCCAGTAATTCAACTGTCATTAGCGTCTTTCCAATACCTGAATACCGAATTCCTGTAACAGCTGGCCTGTTTCATACAAGGGCAGTCCCATCACCCCCGTATAACTGCCTTCCAGCCGCTCTATAAATATCGCGCCGACACCCTGAATTGCATAGGCCCCGGCCTTGTCCTGTGGCTCGCCAGTGCGCCAGTAGGCGTCGATCTCGTTTTCACTCAGTGGGCGAAACCACACTCGACTTACACTGAGTTGTACGGCTTCCCGGCTCCTGACCAGGGCAACCGCACTCATTACCCGGTGTTCGCGCCCGGACAGCAGTTGCAGCATCTGCCGGGCATGCGCCAGATTTTCCGGTTTACCGAGCGGTCTGCCATCAACCACAACCGCGGTATCGGCACCCAGTACCGGCAACCCGTCGTCAACTGAATGTTGCCGAACCGCACGGGCTTTTTCCAGTGCCAGACGCACCACATAGTCTTCCGCAACTTCATTATCCAGCGGGGTTTCATCAATTTCTGCGACCTGCTGCCGGAAAGCGATACCTACCTGCCTTAACAGGGCCTGACGGCGGGGTGAAGCTGAAGCCAGAATCAGCTGTGCGCTCATCTTCAGGACCGATGGTAGGGGTGATTATTGATCACTGTCCAGGCGCGATACAGCTGTTCGGCCAGCAGCACACGCACCAGCGGATGCGGGAGGGTTAACGCAGACAGTGACCAGCGCTGTTCCGCACGCTCCAGACATGGGTTTGACAAACCATCAGGTCCGCCAACCAGCAGGCTGACATCCCGGCCATCCTGCAACCATGACGCCAACGCCTCTGCCAGTTGTTCAGTCGACCAGCAACGACCCTCTACGTGCATGGCAATTACCCGCTGCCGGGGTGCGATCGCTGCAAGCATACGTTTCCCCTCTTCACTGACCGCACGCTCTACAGGTATAGATCTGGCTCTCTGACCGAGGGGGATTTCGGCAAGCTTCAAGCGGCACTCGCGCGGCAGGCGATGTGCATATTGCTGGTAGCCTTCGTTTACCCAGGAGGGCATACGGGTTCCAACAGCAATGAGATTTATATCCATGGATCCTGGTTTGATCGAGTCGCCCGGTTATCATCCCTGTCCGCTTTTCCCGCGGCTCTCTTCAGTGACGGTCCAGAGCTTCTCCAATGCATAGAACTCGCGGATACGCGGCTGCATGACGTGTACCACCACATCACCGAGATCGACAAGCACCCACTCACCCTCACGTTCGCCTTCGACACCCAGCGGTGAAACACCCGCCTTCTTGCACGCCAGCACCACGGCGTCGGCCAGTGACTTGACGTGACGACCCGAGGTGCCACTGGCAACAATCATGACATCGGTCACCGAGGTCATGTCATGCACGTCCATCTCGGTAATATCGATGCCTTTAAGATCATCCAGCGCCTTCAGGGCGACCTGCTTCAGTGCTTCAGTTTGCATACCACTTCTCTTGTCTTATCCGGTTCAGTACTGTGTCTGGCAGCAGATAACGCGGGCTTTGCCCCGCTGCCAGCAGGTTCCGGATTTGTGTTGATGAAACAGCCAGCTGCGTTACCGGTATACCGATTACACAGCCGGCCACTGAGCCATCCAGCACACTGACATCAGTCACACGTGCAGTGTTTAACCAGTCTGCCAATGCGCCCTGTTGTGGCCATGGACTGCCGGGGCGTTGCATCACCACCAGGTGACACAATGCAGGAATGTCCTGCCAGCGATGCCAGCGCTCCAGATCAAGCAGGGCATCCATACCCAAAGCCAGGCACACGGACTCGTTACCCTTCTCCGCGCGCAACGATTCAAGCGTATCCACCATATAGGATGGTCCGCCACGATGCAGCTCGCGTTCATCGACCTCCAGCGCCGGCTCATCCGCTACCGCCAGCTGTAACAGCTCCAGCCGTTGTTCAGCTGTGGCCAGTGGCGCGGCACGGTGTGGTGGCAGCCGGCAGGGCAACAGCTGAACACAGGCTATACCCAGTGCCTGTTGCACATCCAGAGCTGGTCGCAGGTGACCAAAATGGACGGGGTCGAAGGTGCCACCGAGGACGCAGATCACGGAGTTTTGAGTACTACTCTCTGATATGCCCGTCGCCGAGCACGATGAACTTCAGTGTCGTCAGGCCTTCCAGGCCGACCGGACCACGCGCATGCAGCTTGTCGGTACTGATACCGATTTCGGCACCGAGGCCGTATTCGAAACCATCGGCAAAGCGGGATGAAGCATTGACCATTACCGAACTGGAATCCACTTCACGCAGAAAGCGACGTGCACGCGTAATGTTTTCAGTAATAATTACGTCGGTATGCTGTGAACCATGCTTGTCGATATGGTCCATGGCACCATCCAGACCATCGACAATACGCAGCGACAGAATCGGCGCAAGGTATTCCTCGTCCCAGTCAGCGTCCTGTGCGGCCTCGATTCCGTCAAGGAATTTCCGGGTACGCTTACAACCACGCAGTTCCACGCCCTTGTCCTGGTACATCTTGCCAAGTATCGGCAGGACACGCCCGGCGATACCCTCTGCGACCAGCAAGGTCTCCATGGTATTGCAGGTACCGTAGCGCTGGGTCTTGGCGTTAAAAGCAACCTTTACCGCCTTGTCTATATCGGCCTGGTCGTCGATATAAGTGTGACAGACGCCGTGCAGGTGCTTGATGACCGGGATGCGGGATTCAGCGGTGACGCGTTCGATCAGGCCTTTTCCACCACGCGGTATAATGACATCGATATAGGCTTCCAGCCGAAGCATCTCGCCAACCGCTGCCCGGTCAGTAGTTGCAACCACCTGCACCGCAGTCGCCGGCAAGCCGGCCTGCTCAAGACCCTGCTCGATACAGCGTGCCACTGCCTGGTTGGAATGCAACGCTTCCGAACCACCGCGCAGGATACAGGCATTACCGGACTTGAGGCACAGCGCTGCTGCATCCGCCGTTACGTTGGGGCGCGATTCATAAATAATGCCGATGACGCCCAGCGGTACACGCATGCGTCCGACCTGAATTCCGGAGGGCCGGTAGTCCATATCACTGATGGCACCAACCGGATCGGCCAGCGCGGCGATCTGACGCAGACCTTCGGCCATGCCGTCAATACGCGCGTCAGTCAGTTCCAGACGATCCAGCAATGCTGCATCCAGACCATGCTGTTTTCCAGCTTCCAGGTCCTTCCGGTTTTCGACTTTGAGGTGCTCCTTGCCAGCCATTATGGCGTCGGCAATCGCGTGCAGCGCCGCATTCTTTGCCCCGCTCTCTGCACGTCCGATAAGCCGCGAGGCTGCGCGCGCGCGCTGTCCCAACTCACGCATATAGCTGGAAACATCGAAATTTATGGATTCTGCTGTTTTGCTCATCATGCTGACCATCAGTTTCAGGCGGAATTCCGCAACGGCGCCGCACCGGCAAGCCGCAACGTCAATTGTAACAGCTCATCCCAGGCACTGCCCGGAGCGCGCCCCTTGATGACCCGGTCAATGTGGGCACAGCGCTGCAACAGGGCCCACCACTGGCGCCCGTGAATACGCTTTAATGCACCGCTGATCAGGGGCTTGCGCTTGTCCCATACCCGCCACGCTGCCAGCACCCGGGCCAGCGCCACACCGCCCTGCAGCTCCCGCGCCATGCTGGTCAGCATGCGTATTTCACGGGCCAGCGCCCACAGTACCAGCACCGGCTCGACGCCTTCCCCGCGCAGACCGGCCAGGATACGCTGGACGTGCAGCGTATCGCCCGCCAGCGCGGCATCCACCAGGCCAAAAATATCAAAGCGGGCACTGTCGGTGACCAGCTCCGTGACCGTATCCAGCTCCAGCACTCCCGGCCCGTTCAGCAGGTATAGTTTTTCAATCTCCTGGGCTGCGGCCAGCAGGTTGCCTTCCACACGCTCGGCAACCAGCCGCAGGGCGTCACTGCTGGGCTGCATGCCATGCGCCCGCATGCGGCGGTCGATCCAGGCGGGCAACTGTGCGGCGTCAACCGGCCACACCGCAACGCTGACGCCCGCCTTGTCCAGCGCCTTTACCCATTTGCTTTTACGCGCGGCGGGCTCGAGTTTTGCCGAGATAATCAGCAACAAGGTATCTTCGGGCGGTCTTTCAGCATACTCGCTCAATACCTTTGCGCCTTCCTTGCCCGGCTTACCGCCCGGTAAACGTAACTCGAGAACGCGACGCTCGGAAAACAGTGACAGGCTGTCGCAGGCGGCTAACAGGCTTTGCCAGTCAAAGCCGGGCTCGACAGTGAATACCTGCCGCTCACTGTACCCTTGCTCGCGTGTTGCTGCGCGCACAGCATCTGCACATTCGTCCACCAGCAGGGTTTCATCGCCGTGTATAAAATATACCGGCGCCAGTTCAGAACCGAGATGCCCGCCCAACTGATCAATGCGCAGCTGTGTCATTGACGCTGGAGTTCCGTATTAACACGGGTAAGAATCTGCCGGGCCAGGCTGCGACGCATCTGCACATGCAGCTGTTCGGCTTCCGAGACCTTGCCCAGCAGTTGGTTTTCATCAAATACCAGATCACGAATCATGCGAAGATTCTGCTTTTTTATCAGCATGTTGCCATTGCGATCAACAAGCTGGAAGGTGACTTCATCGAATAATTCGTATTCACTGGCCTTGCCGGTACTGCCGACCGACAGTATGCGATTTTCCGACCTTTCGTCCACGATCTTCAACACCGCTGTAGCCTGCTCACTGCTTTCAACTATCCTGGCGCCGGCGGCTTCCAGCTCAACGCGTAACGCACGCGCCATACCGGTGAACGGATTTTCTGACTGAATGTAGGTTTCCTGCAAAACCGGCGGCAGCTCGACATCGCCACGCAGCTTGAAGCCGCAGGCAGTGAGCATCGTCAACAACAGCAGAATGACGAAGGTGTTGCGGTATTGACTAAATATCATGGCGGTATTCTTTCCTCAGGCGACTACCAGATTCACCAACCGACCAGGCACTACGATAGCCTTGCGTAATGTCTTGCCTTCCATAAACCGCTTTACATTAGGCTCGGCCAACGCTGCATCAATAATAACTTCTTTACTGGCATCAGCGGCCACCGAAATCCTGCCGCGCATCTTGCCGTTTACCTGTATGACCAGTTCGAGACTGTCTTTCTGCATTGCACTTTCATCTGCTACAGGCCAGTTACAATCTACAATATTGTCAGTGTGCCCCAATGCGCACCAGAGTTCGTGGCAGATGTGCGGCACGATAGGCGACAACATCAACACAGCGGCAGCAAGTGCTTCCCGCACCAACGCCCGCCCCTGTTCAGAGTCATCCCCGAACCTGCCAAGTTCGTTCAGCAACTCCATGTTCGCGGCAATGGCGGTATTGAAGGTATATCGTCGCCCGATGTCATCGCTGACCTTGCTGATTGTCTCATGCACCTTGCAGCGAAATGCCTTCTGGGTACCGCTCAGCACGCTCGCATCCACTGCAGAAGCCGGACCAGCGCTTACGTGGCCAGCAACCGCTTTCCACAAGCGCTTCAAAAAGCGTGATGCGCCTTCGACACCCGAGTCCGACCATTCCAGTGACTGGTCCGGAGGTGCGGCAAACATCATGAACAGGCGTACAGTATCAGCACCGTACTGATCTATCAGTGCCTGCGGATCCACTGTATTACCCTTCGATTTCGACATCTTGGAACCGTCCTTGTTGACCATACCCTGGGTCAGCAGATGCTTGAAGGGTTCATCACCGCCAACCAGCCCCAGATCGCGCATCAGCTTGTGGAAGAAGCGTGCGTACAGCAAATGCAGGACCGCGTGTTCGATGCCACCGACGTACTGATCCACCGGGGCCCAGTAATTTACCCGCTCATCCAGCATCCCCCGGTCAAAATCGGGGCACGTATAACGCGCGTAATACCAGGATGACTCGAAAAAAGTATCGAAGGTATCGGTTTCACGTTCCGCAGCACCGCCACACTCAGGACAGGACGTCTCGATAAAACCCCGGTCTTTCTTCAGGGGTGAGCCAGCGCCTTCGAGCACCACATCACGCGGCAGCTCTACCGGCAGTTGATCTTCGGGAACCGGCAGCGCACCGCACCGCGGACAATTGATCACCGGAATCGGGCAACCCCAGTAACGCTGCCTGGACACACCCCAGTCACGCAGTCGGAAATTGATGGTCTTGCGGCCTTTGCCCTGTTTTTCCAGGTGCTCTGCGATAGCATCGAATGCCTGTTGTGATGTCAGGCCGTCAAACTCGCCCGAGCCCTTCAGAATCCCCTTGTCGGTAAAAGCCTCCTTGCCGATATCAGCGCTAACCGAATCATCTGCGGGATATATCACCTGGCGGACCGGCAGACCGTATTCACGCGCAAATTCGTAATCACGCTGGTCGTGTGCGGGCACCGCCATGACGGCACCGGAACCGTATCCCATAAGCACAAAATTTGCGCTCCATACCGGGACCGTATCACCCGTAACCGGGTGGATCGCCTTCAGACCGGTATCGACCCCCTTCTTCTCCATGGTTGCAAGCTCCGCTTCGGCAACCTTGGTATGCGCGCACTCATCGATAAATGCCCGCAACGCAGGATTACTCTCCGCGGCCTGTTGCGCCAGCGGATGTTCAGGCGCCACCCCCACGTAGGTAACCCCCATCAGGGTATCGGGACGCGTGGTATAGACCGTGAGCGGTTTTTCCACGCCCTCGACCTCAAACTCCAGTTCGACACCTTCGGAGCGGCCGATCCAGTTGCGCTGCATGGTCCGCACCTGGTCGGGCCAACCATCCAGCTGATCCAGATCATCGAGCAACTGCTGCGCATAATCTGTGATTTTCAGGAACCACTGCGGGATTTCCCGATGCTCGACTGCTGCACCCGAGCGCCAGCCCTTGCCGTCAATCACCTGTTCATTGGCCAGCACCGTCTGGTCGACCGGATCCCAGTTCACCACAGCAGTTTTCTTGTAAGCCAGCCCCTTGTCGAGCAGTTTGGTGAAAAACCACTGCTCCCAGCGGTAGTAATCGGGGTCGCAGGTCGCCAGTTCACGCGCCCAGTCGTAACCAAAGCCCAGGCGCTGAAGCTGCCCACGCATGTAGTCAATGTTCTCGTAGGTCCATTTGGCGGGTGGCACCCGATTCTTGATCGCCGCATTCTCCGCCGGCAGGCCGAAAGCATCCCAGCCCATCGGCTGCAGCACATTCCTGCCCTGCATACGCTGGTAGCGTGAAATCACATCCCCGATGGTGTAATTACGTACATGCCCCATATGCAGGCGGCCGCTCGGATAGGGGAACATGGACAGGCAGTAGTATTTTTCCCGGGAATCGTCCTCCAGCGCACGAAAGGTACCCTGATCGACCCACTGTTGCTGGATTCTTGCCTCTATTTGCTGCGGATTGTACTGCTCGTCCATCCCAACGGCCTGTTTCATTATTGAAAGCGCGAAGAATACCGTACCGCGCGCCGGGCGAACAATACACAGAAACGGCTAAAGCGACTAAACTTGATATATAGTGGATGCGTAGCAGACTACAAACTCTGGAGTAAGCAATGACCAACCCCGCCGCTGACAAACTTGTGCAGGCCTACAACCGTATGATGGAGCGCATTCGCCATGCGCTGGAAGACGCCGAGTCGAAAGCCTTGCCCAGTATCCGGCACAGTGTCGACAAAGCCCGCGAGACCGCGGTAGAGCTTGAAGAGCTGAGCCACGATGAGGCCGAGAAAGTCGCCTACTATCTGAAACGGGACGTTCAGGATGCCGGTCGCCACCTGGCCGAAACCAGCCACGAACTGGGTGACTGGCTGCGCTTTGATATTGACCGCATCGAAGACCGCCTGCTGGACATTTTCAGCCTGGTTGCCGACCGGACAAAAATCGAGTGGATGGAACTGCAAGAGGAGCTAGAAAAAGACCCGCCCTACCACAGCGGCGAAATCACTGGTCCGGGCACACTGTATTGCTCAGCGTGCAATGAGCCCGTGCACTTTCACCATACGGCACGCATCCCCCCCTGCCCTAAATGCAGAAACGGGACCTTTCGGCGCTGGCCGTTGGAAACCTGAAGACCGGCGTAATCCCCGAACCCGGCAGGGCAGCAGGTCGTAACAGCGGGCGAGCCCGCGAACGGTCTGGGGCGCACTCAACCCTGTCCCTTCATTTTTCCGTGATTCACTGATTGGGAACTCCACCCCCCGGTTGCCCCTTATTAATGATCGTTATACCATCGCGCGGGCTGTTCAATGAGTAGCCATCGTTATACAACCTCCAGGAGAATTACGGATGAAAAGAGCTTTAGCGGGAACTGTTCTACTGATCGCATCATCAACTGCCTTTGCAGAGGCCCCCGGCGGACCGGACTGTGGCTGGGGCAACATGTTATTTAAAGGCCAGTCAGGAGGCGGACCTCACATTCTGGCCAGTACAACCAATGGTACATCGGGCAACCAGACATTCGGAATGACCAGTGGTACCAACGGTTGCTCAGTGGACGGGACGCTGAGCTACGGGGGCAATGCCTGGATCAATGCATCGGCTATGATGGATGAATTTTCCGAAGACGTGGCCCAGGGGCATGGGGATGCACTGAATGCCGTAGCAGTGATTATTGGTGTTGAACAACAGGATCGTGATGTTTTTGCCCAGGTCATGCATGAGAATTTCACCACCATTTTCCCGAATGAAGATGTCACGGCGGAACAGGCACTGGCTTCAGTGAACACCGTCATGAAAAACGATCCGCGGCTGGCAAAGTACGCCGTCTAGATCTATCCGTATAACACACCACAGGAATGCCCTGTATCAAGCCTGATACAGGGCATTTTTTTATCACGCTATGCGCCTGTTTTCGAAACTTCTGCTGTTGCTGGCTTGTGTATTCTCTGTAACGGCGATAGCCGGCACGGCGCAAACGGCCTATGTAGCGGAACTGCAAGACAGTGCAGCGGGCAAGACCCTGTGGCAGCATCCTGAATGGCTGAACCTGGGGCACTACCAGCCCTCGGGCCTTGTGCAGAAGGGTTTCACGAGTTCAGTAGACGACTCACATTTCTTCTATGCAGCGGATGGCAAGACCAGCCCGCAGCACGAACTCGACGCCAGCCTGGCGGCCTTTTTCATTACGCAGCCCATGGGTAACGAACACGCACTGTGCCGGTTTCCAGCACGCTTCAACTGGCTTAACACACACCTGCAGATCGATGCCGGGCGACTGCCCGCTGTAAGCTGCAGCGACTACGCTGAATGGCGCGGACTGGTACACGCCGAGAGCATCACCATGGTATTTCCCACCTATCAGCTCAATAGCCCGTCATCCATGTTCGGTCATACCCTGCTGCGCCTGGACCCAGCCGATGACAAAAACTGGTCCGAATGGCTTTCCTATGCGGTGAATTTCGGGGCCAATATTTCCAACGATGACAACTCCCTGTTCTACGCCTGGAAGGGACTGACGGGCGGCTATCCGGGGCAGTTTATCGTGACGCCCTATTTCAAGAAAATCCAGGAATACAATCAGATCGAGAAGCGCGATATCTGGGAATACAAGCTGAACCTGCAGCCTGAGGAAGTCGAAATCCTGGTGACACACCTGTGGGAGCTGAAAGAGATCAATTTCGACTATTACTTTTTCACCGAAAACTGCTCTTACCGGCTGCTGGAACTGCTTGAGGTCGCCAGACCGGGCGTCGAACTGACCGACGAATTCGTGGTTACCGCCATACCGGCAGATACCATACGTACAATTGAGCGTGGCGGTTTTGTGCAGGGCACCTTTTTTCGTCCATCTCAGGAGACAGTTGTAAAACAGATGATAAAGGACTTGCCCGAGGATGATTATGCACGGCTGGATAAACTGCTCGACCAGCCCGTCGACGAGCATGACCCCGACTTTCCGTCTATTCCCGCTGCGCAGCAAAGGGCATTGCTGGAAATCGCCTACAAGCTGCTACGCCTGCGCCAGACGCGCAAGGCACGCGACCCACAAGTTGCGAAGAAAAGCCACCAGTTACTGACCATGCTGAACCGCTATCCAGCCGGAAGCGCACCGGCGATCACTGCGCCCGTCAGGCCTGAAACCGGGCATCATTCAAAGCGTGTGACCGTCGGGGCCCTGGAAAGGCGCGGCAAGGCCTGGACCGAGCTCGGATTCAGAATGTCCTACCACAGCCTGGAAGATAACGAGTCGGGTTACCTGCGTGGCGCGCAGATCAACATTGCCAATATCGTTTTGCGCCGAAAAAATTCTTCCGGCACTGTCGTTGTTCAACAGGCCGACTTCGCTGATATTTTTTCCCTGACACCGCGCACCCGCTTCTTCAAGCCTATATCCTGGCGCATTCGCGGTGGGCTGGAGCGCGTCTACTCAAATAAGCAGGACCGGCCGGTGGGGCACATTTCCGGCGGTGGCGGCTATTCATGGAAGTTGCTCGATGATGGTGCTATCTATACTCTCCTGACCGGGCGCCTCGAAGCCAACTCCACGTTCAATACCTGGATTGAACCCTCGCTGGGCGCGGCGGCAGGCGGGCTCTACCACAGTAAAATTGGCACCGGCCGAGCGGAATTCAACGGCAAGCAATTCGCCGGTGGTGAATATCGCCTGGCGTTCTCTTTCCTTCAGAACCTGGTGCTATCACGCGATAACGCACTGCGATTCAATTTCAAACGCGAATGGCATGACGACAGGGATTTCAATGAAGTCAGCCTCAGCTACAATCACTTCTTCTAGATCATGCGAATACTGCTCACATTCACAAGCTTGCTGGTGCTGAACGCTATCATCGCTTGCTCGGGTATCTTCTACTTTCCACAGAAAACCCTACTGCAAACGCCGGATCGGCTGGGCCTCGACTATGAAGATGTCTTCCTTGAATCTACCGACAATGTCACAATTCACGGCTGGTGGCTGAAGACAAAAGCGCCGCTACGCGGTACTGTCTATTTTCTGCATGGCAATGCCGAGAACATCAGCACGCATATTCACAATGTCGCCTGGTTACCGGCATACGGTTACCAGGTCTTCCTGATTGACTACCGCGGCTTTGGTCAATCGCAAGGCAAGGCCAGGCTGCCGGGCGCGCTGCAGGATATTCGCACCGGATTTCAGTTTGTTCTGGAGCGGAATGCCGACTCGGGAAAGCCGGTCTATCTGCTGGGACAGAGTCTGGGTGCGAGTATGGCAATCTATTTTGCTGCCACCGACCCACAGGCAAAGCAAAACCTGAGTGCATTCATAAGCGATGCTGCATTCACCCGCTACAGCGAGATTACCCGTCATGCTACCGGGCAAAGCTGGTTAACGTGGCCACTGCAGTACCCCGCCTCCTGGAGCGTGATACGCGGCTACGATCCCATCGACTATATCGCAGAAATTTCGCCGGTGCCCCTGTTGCTTATTCACAGCAAGGACGATCCGATCATACCCTACGCTTTCAGCCAGGAACTACTGCGGGCAGCATTACCTCCAAAAACCCTTCTTACCACGGGCGGGCCGCATACAGCCACCTTCAACAGTCGCAAAAACCGGGAATTCCTGCTGGAGTATCTTGCCGACACCGGGAAATGATCACAGTCTTTCACAGGCACCGGCTACCCGAAACGGATAACCGGCGCCTGGACCCTGATCAGGGCAGTGGCTGGACTGGTATAAAAGCACCTTTGGCTTCATAGATGATGGTCTCGGCCTTCAGGCAACCGGTCACATCGGAGTCACCGAATACATTTGCCGTTTGGCCACCGCCAAGATCTGAGGCAGCCTTCTGATCAAAATCGATAGTATCGTCATCATCCAGACTGGTTTCGAAAACCTGCGTACCACTGATACTTCTATCGATTAGTACGCAACGATCTCCACTATCTGTCTGCAGAATCATGGACGAGAAATCGTCGGCTACCGTGCCTATGGTACCGATGAGCTGCGCTTGCGACGCCTTGATATCAAGAATGACCAGCGCTGCTTTCAATTCAATCGGCTTGTTCCGGAAGACGCCGTCCACCTTGGCCCTGACACCATCCTGTATCGCTGATTCATCCACGGGGAGTCCCGCGCGGTTGAACAGCTTTGTACCTTGCTGCAGGATCACAGGTATCGGTGCGTCGAACGCATACCCCTGCCCGGCCAACACCTCGAGCTTGAACCAGGCGCCGCTGTCAGTATCGGTAGTGACCTCTGAGCGTGCAATTCCTCTCACTTCGGCGGAATCACCCTGCCAGATAACTTCCGCGATCAGTACCATGTCTCCACGGTCATTGCTGTCGTCAGATGAATTATCGTCGCTACTGCTATCATCGCCGCGTTTATTATCCTTGCTCGATGCAATAGTTGCTCCGTCAAAAGCAAAACGCCCTACCGCAGTAACGATATCGCCGTTTTTAAAGCTGTTGATATTGGCGGGATCACCATTGGTGTCAAAAAATGAAGCCGGCGCCTGCGCAGTATTTACCATCACACAATAGGGTTGTCCGTCCTCTTCGTCGTCGTCGAGTAACAAACCCTGTACCTCTATCCGGCAAAGATCGAACATAGCTTCAAGGGTATCAAGGTTATTTACCGAACCCCGCAACCTGACAAGTTTGGTGCCGTATTGATCTGTCACAATCTTGACAAATACCACGGGACGGAACTGGTAGCTGTCGCCATTACCGCTATGGGTAACCTTGACAGACTTTTCAGCATCCATGTCCAGCTGAATCAGAATCGTGGCACCGGGACTGACAACAAAACTGCCGCGGGGGTTAAGATCCAGTTTTCCGTTACCCGGCAATTTCGGGTAGACCTTGGTGCCATCCTTCTTGACCAGTTCAATACGGGTCAGGGTCAGACGAATCTTGTTATAGGTACCTGTGGGGACATGTGTAACCGAAAAAATTTCGGTTACGTTGGCCAATTGAAGTAGATCAAAGGTCTTATTCCCGCTAAACAACGTCACCCTGCCACGCTCGGATAACAATTCAGCCTTAACGACAGTCAGATTAATAGCGTCGAAGTCATCGCTGGGCCCGTCGGTGACCAACAAAGTGACGGTACCTGTACCGGCTGGCGAGACTGTCGTTACGCCTCCTCCACTGCCGCCTCCGCCGCAGGCGAATAAAAACAGGGAAAGAACGGGAATTGTGATGAACCTGAATAAACGGGAAAGGCTTCTCATGCGGGTACTCCTTGGACTGTTTCTTAATTCTTGAACAGCCCAGAGCGTACCATGGATGCCTCATATTTGGGAATTTTTTACCATACTTTACCTTAATCTCCTGATTTCCGAACATTTTAAACTCGGCCGGTACGACGTCCTGCCAGCAACAGCATGCCCAGACACACCAGCACAACCGGCCAGTTTCCCCAACGCACGTAGGGTGTTGCGCCCATTCTTGGCTGCAGTTCGGCGGTTATGGCCTGTGTTTTAGACTGCTGGCTGCGTACAGTCAACGCGCCGTCAGCACCGATGATTGCGGAGATCCCGGTATTTGTCGCACGCAGTAGGTAGCGCTCGCTCTCGCGTGCCCGCATGCGCGCCATCTCCAGGTGTTGATGGGGCGCGAGGGATTCGCCGAACCACGCATCGTTACTGACGTTAACCAGGAAAGCGGCATCCGGTAATGCATTGATGAGTTGTTCGCCAAAGGCTATTTCATAACAGATTGATGTTCCGATGGGATAACCCGCTGCTTCCAGCAAAGGCTGCTGCAGCTCTCCGGCGCTGAAATCTGCCTGCGGTACCGGCAAAAAGCCCAGTATTCCCGCCAGCCAGTCACGCAACGGCAGAAATTCACCAAAAGGCACCAGATGCACCTTGTAGTAAAACCGGTCGGGCTGGTCGAAACTGATAACACTGTTGTAATAGTTCCAGTGACTGCGATCCAGCACCGGCACCCCGGTTACCAGCGAGACACCATGCTGTGCGAGTTCCTCGCGCAGGGGATCGATAAAATCGGCTTCGACCTGATCATAGAATGCCGGAATTGCGGTTTCCGGCCATACTATGATGTCGCTGTCGAAGTGTTCCCGGCTAAGCTGCACATATCGCTCCAGGGTGGCCTGTTGCTGTTCCGGTTTCCATTTCAGTTCCTGCGGAATATTGCCCTGCACCAGGGTCGCGACAAGCCTGTTTCCGGCGGGTTCGGTCCAGTGGTGATTGCTTAACGCAAAACCACCAGCCCAGAGCAACAACAGCCCCGCAGGAACAAAAAAATGTGCGCCTTTACCCCTGCTGATTAACCAGCTCAACAACCCTGCGCTCAGTGCGGCCAGCCAGCCAACACCGTACACACCGATAATCGCTGCAAAACTCGATAAGGGACTGTCAATCTGACTGTAGCCAAGGTTGAGCCAGGGGAATCCGGTGAATAACCAGGATCGCACCCATTCGGAAAGCACCCAGGCCGCGGGAAATACCGCCAGGTAAAACCGGCTCCCGGCTACGATTCGGGCTCTGGCCGTCGCCCAGGCCATAAGCGCGGGGTACAGGGCAAGGAACATCACGAACAACAGCATTACCGTAATAGACAACAGCAGGCCGGCGTTCCCATACAGATAGATGCTGACATAAACCCAGGACACACCAACGCCAAACTGGCCTATACCAAACAGCCAGCCAAACAGAAAAGCATCACGGGCCCTGGCCGGAAATACCAGCATCGCCAGAGTGGCCAGCGCCAGAATTGGCAGCAGGTACCAGCCGAAAGGAGCAAAGCCCAAAGGGAAAACGGCACCGGCTAACAGTGCAATCAGTCCCTTCCAGACCTTGCCCGCAGAGATCAGCATATACTCAGGATGGCTGGGTGGCGTTCGGATTCGGCAACAGCGTGACTTTCAACAGATGAATGCGCCGGTTGCCCGCATTGATCACCTGAAAACTCATATTCTCAATGAGGATGGTTTCACCACGCTTTGGCAGACGCCCGAATTTGTCCGTTACCAACCCACCAATGGTATCGAACTCATTATCACTGAAGTCCGTCCCGAAGTGTTCATTGAAGTCCTCAATCGGTGTCAATGCCTTGACTGTATAATTGATATCGCTGAACTTGCGGATATAGGTATCTTCATCAATATCGTGCTCGTCCTCGATTTCCCCTACAATCTGCTCGAGGACATCTTCGATCGTCACCATACCGGCAACACCCCCGTATTCGTCGACCACGATAGCCAGGTGGTTGCGGCTGGCCCGAAACTCCTTGAGCAGGACATTGAGACGTTTGCTTTCCGGGACGAACACAGCCGGGCGCAATATTTCCCGTACCGAGAACGGCTCCTGTTCACGCTTCGACGAATAACGCAACAGGTCCTTTGCCAGCAGCACACCGACCACCTCGTCACGACTGTCACCAACCACCGGGAAACGGGAATGTCCCGACTGGATGGCGACAGGTATCAGTTCATCAGGACTGTCATCACGCTTTACCACCACCATTTGCGAACGGGGGATCATAATATCGCGGACCTGCATTTCAGCGACTTGCAAAACCCCTTCGATCATACCCTGCGCATCAGCATCGAACAGTCCGTGGCGCTGTGCATCGCGCAGTACGTGCACCAGATGCTCACGGTCTTTGGGCTTACCCAGCAAGGCATGGCTAAGCCGGTCCACCCATGACAGCCGGGCGGCGCCGTTGCTAGATCGGTCTTGATTCATGTTTTTCCTTCATACAGCCACATCCATTTGATAGGGGTCCTGAATACCCAGCCCTGCCAGTATCTGCTTTTCCAGCATTTCCATTTCCTCAGCCTGCTCATCACGCTGGTGATCATAGCCACGCAGGTGTAACACGCCGTGCACCACCATATGCGCCCAGTGATGCTTTTCCGGTTTATGCTGCTGTTGTGCTTCACGCTGTACCACCGGCGCACAAATAACCACATCGCCGAGATAATCCGAATCGATACCGGGCGGAGCCTCGAATGGAAACGAAAGCACGTTGGTCGCCTTGTCTATACCTCGATAGCGGCTGTTCAACTGCCGGCTTTCCTGTTCGTCGACAATCCTGATTGCCAACTCCACAGCGCTATCCACGGCTTCCAGCGCTGACCGTACCCAGCGCTCAAACTCATGCCGTGTCGGCAAGCTGTCACCATCGATTGCATACTGAACGTCCAGGCCCGGCAGACTTTTCTCCTCAGTCACCGTTGCTGTCCCTGTCCTTCTCAAACTTTTCGTACGCGCGCACAATCCTCTTCACCAGCGGGTGACGCACAACATCACGGGGATCAAACGCCGTAAAGCCTATGCCCTCCACGCCATCCAGCACCCCTGTCACCTGCCGCAGGCCGGATTCCATGTGCTTGGGTAAATCGACCTGGGTGATATCACCGGTAATGACCGCAGTGGATCCAAAACCTATCCTGGTCAGAAACATTTTCATCTGTTCGACGGTAGTGTTCTGCGCTTCATCCAGGATAACGAAAGCATCATTGAGTGTTCGACCGCGCATGAAGGCGAGTGGTGCGATCTCGATCACGTTGCGTTCGATCAGTTTGGCCACATGCTCAAAACCGAGCATTTCATACAATGCATCGTAAAGAGGACGCAGGTAGGGATCCACTTTCTGTGTCAAATCACCTGGCAGAAATCCCAGGCGTTCACCGGCTTCCACGGCAGGGCGTACCAGCACCAGTCGCCGCACTTTTTCGCGTTCCAGTGCCTGTACGGCACAGGCAACCGCGAGATAGGTCTTGCCGGTACCGGCCGGGCCGATACCAAAATTGATATCCAGCTTCAGAATATTGCGAATATAGTTCTGCTGATGGGCACCGCGCGCCTTGATCCGGCTGCGCCGGGTATGAATAACAAGGTCCGGTTCACCATCTGCAGATTTTTCGTTCAGCTCGTCAAGGCCGGCTTGCTGCAGGTACAGGTGTACCCGCTCCGGTGTCAGCGGGGCTTCATCTGTCGCATCATAAAGATCACGCAGGACCTCAGCCGCGAGACCGGGTGCGCGGTCACTACCGGTTATCTGGAACCGGTTACCGCGATTGCTGATCTCGACCTGCAGGCGATGTTCCAGCTGACGCAGGTGTTCGTCAAACTGTCCACACAGGGATGCCAGCCGCTGATTGTCGGCTGGCTCCAGGGTGATGCTGACAGAAGAAGGGTCCGGGTCCAAGATAGCAGTTTGTAGCGGGGATCAACCCCAGTTAGCCGCCTTATCGGCAGTGCCGGCATCGTCTTCAGCGACGAACTCACCACGCAGCGAATTGGGCAGGGCTGCACTGATCCTCACCCTGACGAAACGTCCGATCAGCTCAGGTCCAGCATCAAAATTGACCATACGATTATTCTCCGTACGTCCAGCCATCTGCGCAGGATTTTTTCTCGAAGGCCCTTCAACCAGAATACGCTGCTCGGTACCCACCATGTCTGCACTGATACGGGCCGCCTTTTCCTGGATGCGCGCTTGCAGTCGTGCCAGGCGCTGCTTCTTCACCTCCACAGGCACATCATCCGGCATGCCGGCAGCGAGGGTGCCTGGCCGCCGACTGTAGATAAAACTGAACGAATGATCGAATCCAAGCTCTTCAATCAACCGCATGGTGGATTCAAAGTCATCCTCAGTTTCGCCCGGGAAACCGATAATGAAATCGGAGGACAGACTGAGTTCCGGACGCACTTCGCGCAATCTGCGTATTCTGGACTTGTATTCCAGTGTCGTGTGATTGCGCTTCATAGCCGCCAGCACCCGGTCCGAGCCGCTTTGCACCGGCAGGTGCAGGTGACTGACCAGCTCAGGCACTTCGGCGTACACGCTAATAAGGCTGTCGCTCATTTCCTGGGGATGCGAGGTGGTGTAGCGGATACGGTCGATACCGTCGATAGCCGCAATATAGGTGATCAGCAAGGCAAGGTCTGCTATCGAGCCATCATCCATACTGCCACGATAGGCGTTAACATTCTGCCCAAGCATATTGATTTCGCGCACACCCTGATCGGCGAGGCTTACAGCCTCTGCAATGATGCTGTCGAAAGGCCGGCTGACTTCCTCGCCGCGTGTATAAGGCACCACACAGAAGGTGCAATACTTGCTGCAGCCTTCCATGATGGACAGAAAAGCCGTTGGCCCTTCGGCCCGCGGTTCGGGTAAACAATCGAACTTTTCGATTTCCGGGAAGGAGACATCCACCACCGGACTGCGTTCGCCGCGTACAGCATCGATCATGGCCGGCAAGCGGTGCAGGGTCTGCGGCCCGAACACCAGATCCACAAACGGTGCGCGCTTGCGCAGGGCATCACCTTCCTGGCTCGCAACACAACCACCGACACCAATGATCAGCTCCGGCCGTTGCTGCTTCAGTTCGCGCCACTGGCCCAGCTGGGAAAATACTTTCTGCTGCGCTTTCTCCCGGATCGAGCAGGTGTTGAGCAACAACACATCCGCCTCTTGCGCCGATTGCGCCAGTTCCAGGCCATGCGCAGCAGCCAGCACGTCCACCATTTTGGCGGAATCGTACTCGTTCATCTGACAGCCGTGGGTTTTTATAAATACTTTGCCAGCCATGGGCCCGGGGTCTTTAACAATTCAAACGGGGAACACATTCTACAGGAATTTTCAGGCACAATCAGCAGATTAAAGAGGAAGTCGGCCTGTAAGCCGGGTTCTGTCGTGGACAACCATTCATCTGGGATGCACGTCGCCGTGCACCTCGAGCGACCTACCCGGGAACAGCGCGGGCCGCGCCAATGTTCCCCTATTTGGTCTTGCTCCGGGTGGGGTTTACCCTGCCACGGCTGTTACCAGCCGCGCGGTGCGCTCTTACCGCACCATTTCACCCTTACCTGTGCAGGCACAGGCGGTATATTTTCTGTGGCACTTTCCGTAGGCTCGCGCCTCCCAGGCGTTACCTGGCACCCTGCCCTGTGGAGCCCGGACTTTCCTCCGTGACTGATGTCACAGCGGCTGCCCGGCCGACTTCCAAACACATGCTAACACATTCAGCTCAGCAGCTAGCGTAGTGCTCGAGCCGTTTTTCTATGCCCACTATAGGTGATTCGGCCCAGCCACCTGTTAAACGGGTTATTGCGCTTGAGAAAGGGTACACAGGGCCGGCGACGAACCCCCATTTTCCTGCGCATTTCCAATAAACCCGAATGCCGGGCATCAATTTTGAGCCCGGCGCTCACTGCGTCACAGGCCCGCCGGCGGTGCTTGAAATGCAGTTCAGCAAGCGCCAGGTTCTGAAACACGGTCGCCTTGATTGTCTCGGCCGCTGCCGCGTGCCGGCAGAAGTTAAGCCCGCTGACATCACCGCAGTAGACCAGCGCAAGACCGTGACAGGACGTATACAAGCGATAGTTCTCGTCGTAGCGGTGAGATTGACGATCTGCCTGACCAAAATGCCTGGCCGCTGTTTTCCACTTTTTCTTGTGAGAGAACGCCAGCCCGATCTGGTACTCTTCACTGGCGATACGGCTACGATCTGCAGCCAAAGGTTTCTGAGCAGTCTCCATTACTGCGCCTCCCTGAATATGTTGTTGATGGCTATCCTTAGCCGGTTTTATCCACGTCCACTCCCTTCAGCGAACGTGAGCGCCTAATCCTGAACCTGTTTCAGATAGAAATCCAGCAATCCCTTAGTGGATGCATCGCGCCTGGCAACCGCGCTGTCATCCGGATCTTGATCAGGCATCTTCATCTTCGAGCGTATTCCGCCAACGCTGATCCTGCCTGACAAACAGGCGATCTGCTTCAGCCGGGCCCCAGCTGCCGGAAGGATAGGTATGGATAAAATCACGCTCCGTCGCCCAGTTTTTAAGAATCGGGTCGACCACCTTCCACGCCCAGTTCACTTCATCATAACGCAGAAACAGTGAGTGGTCGCCATCGATCACGTCCAGCAGCAATGCCTCATAGGCATCCAGCGAGCCGGGATTTATACCGCAGGAACTGGCATCCAGCATAGTGGTTTCCGCACGCAGCTCCAGGCCGGTCTGCTTGACCTGCATTTCCATACGGATACATTCATTGGGCTGCAGGTTCAACAGGATCCAGTTGGGCTTGAGCCGGTCGATCTGGGTCTCGCGAAACAACTGCTGGGGTGGGTGCTTGAAACGGATCGACACCATGGAATTGGCTTTTGCCATGCGTTTACCGGTGCGCAGGTAAAAGGGAACATTACGCCAGCGCCAGTTATCGATCAGCAGTTTCAGCGCAACGTAGGTCTCAGTAACACTGTCTTTCGGCACATCCGGCTCACTCAGGTAACCGGGCACCTTCTCGCGATTGATCTCACCGGCGGCATACTGGGCACGAAACGCATGGGCGTTGACTGCACTCGACGGAATGGGCCGGATTGAGCGCAGTACTTTGACTTTTTCATCACGCAGTGATTCAGCGTCCAGACTGGCGGGCGGCTCCATTGCCACCAGGGTCAACAGCTGCAGCAGGTGGCTCTGAATCATGTCACGCAGCGCGCCCGCGCCATCGTAATAACCGGCACGGCCTTCCGTGCCCAGTGACTCCGAGTGCGTAATCTGTACGTGGTCGATATAGTTGCGGTTCCAGAGCGGTTCCAGCATCAGATTGGCGAAACGGAACACCAGCACATTCTGCACCGTGCCCTTACCCAGATAGTGATCGATACGAAAAATCTGCGTTTCCTGAAACTCACGGTTGAGCCGCAGGTTAAGGCTTTCTGCACTCTCCAGGTCATAACCAAAGGGTTTTTCGATAACCAGCCGACGCCAGCCCCCATCCTCGCGATTAAGCTCCACCGCACCCAGCTGGCGGCTGACCGGTCCAAAATCTGCCGGGCGGATGGCCATGTAGAAAATCAGGTTGGGAGAAAACTGCGACGTGTTGAGAAGGTAATCCCGCAGCGCTGGATAGGCCTCGTCATCACCCAGATCGCCGCGAAAGAAAAACAGCCGCGCGCAGAAACGTTCCAGCACCTCGGGGTCTATCGATTTTCCAGCGAAACTGTCACGCACCAACCCACGCCAGTGCGCGTCGTCCCAGTCGCGCCGCCCGAATCCGACAACCTTGAGCCCGTCGGGCAGACGGCCGGCAGCATCCAGGTGATACAACGCCGGGAGCAATTTGACCCTGGCGAGATTACCCGTCGCGCCGAAAATAACATACGTGCAATCATCCATGTTTTTTAACCAAAGCCCTTTTTAAATCCAGTCGGCACAACACCCTCGAGGCTGGCTACCAGCGTAACCGGTTCGGGGGCGCTGTTGCCATGCAGCTTGACGCTAACCCTTTGGTAACGCAACCTACCTTATAAAAGGATCAGGTACCAGTCATGGACATTCTGTTTGCCGCCAGTGAGGCGCACCCCATCGTCAAAACCGGCGGCCTTGCCGATGTGGCCGGCAGCCTGCCGCGCGCCATAAAAAATTCTCAGCAGGAAATCCGTCTGATTCTGCCTGCCTATCCCGCCGCTGTTGCCAACGCCGGCAAGCTGAAACACGTTGCCGAACTTGAGCTGCCCGGGGCGACAACGCCGGTTCGCCTGCTGCAAGGCTGGCTGCCGCACACCCGGGTGCGCCTGTATCTGGTCGATGCCCCGCAATACTTTGATCGCCCCGGCGGGCCCTACAGCTCGCCGCAAGGCGGTGACTGGCCCGACAATGCTGATCGTTTCGCACTGTTTGCGCGTGCGGTATGCAGCATCGCCATGAACCGCGCCGGACTGGAGTGGCAACCCGACATCGTTCACTGCAACGACTGGCAAACCGGTCTGGTACCTGCCTTGCTGTCGCTGGAGAAAGTGCGGCCGGCAACACTGTTCACTATCCATAATCTGGCTTACCAGGGCCTGTTTGGCCGGGACCGGTTCCAGGCATTGCAGTTGCCGGGCCACTGGTGGTCCATGGACAAACTGGAGTACCACCAGCAGCTGTCCTTTATCAAGGGCGGCCTGGTATTTGCGGACCGGATCACCACAGTAAGCCCCACCTATGCGCGGGAAATCCTTACCCCGGCGTTCGGCTGCGGACTGGAAGGCCTGCTGGAACATCGCAAGCACAGCCTCACCGGCATTCTAAACGGCGTCGATTACCAGGTGTGGAGTCCGGGCCGCGATGCATCACTTCCTTACAACTACACCGCGCACCGGCCGGCGGCAAAACTCAAAAACAAGCGTAAATTACAAAAGGCCTTCGGGCTGCCCGTCGAACCCGGACTTCCCCTGTTCGGCCACGTCGGCCGCCTGGTCGAACAAAAGGGCATCGACCTGATCCTGCAACTGGTTCCGGAACTGTTGCAGCGCCCTATGCAACTGGTGATCCTGGGGACCGGTCAACCGGCACTGGAGGAGGCTTTACGCCAGGCCTGCAACAAGCACCCCGAACGTATCAGCGTACATACCGACTACAACGAGACACTGGCCCACCTGCTTGAGGCAGGTTCGGACAGCTTCCTTATGCCGTCCCGATTTGAGCCCTGCGGCCTGAATCAGCTCTACAGCCTGCGCTACGGCACACCCCCCATAGTGCGCAATACCGGCGGACTGGCCGATTCGGTGGTGGACGCCACCGACGCCAACCTAGCGCAGCACACGGCCACCGGCTTTGTTTTTGAAACCGCCAACAGCCATGACCTGCTGCAGGCCATTGACCGCGCGCTGGACCTCTACGCCAGACCTGATGCCTGGAAAGATCTGATGCTTACCGGCATGCGCGAGGACTTCTCCTGGACACGCAGCGCCGCCGCTTATATTGATCTCTATGCACTGCTGCTCGAGCCACAGCATGCCGCCCGCGACACGCCCGCGGAGGACCGTTCCCCGGGGCTTCCAGACGCAGTTATCTAGTTATAATTTATAATATTTTACCGCTCCCATCCACATCCACTCCGTTGGTCCGGGAAACAGGTATAATGGCGCGCCCGTTTCCCGGGTGACTTCCCTGACAGACTGCAGGCGGCACCTACTTCCCGGTGAAGAGAGGCCGGAAAAGGAGCTCAAGCTATTGATGGATATGCCAGTGAAACACAGTATGCCCCCTCCACCCCGAGACAAGGAACTGCGCTCCCGTGTGCGCCTGTTCGGCAACCTGCTCGGCGAAGTGCTGGCATCACAGGCCGGCCACGAGGTGCTCGGGGCGGTCGAAACACTGCGCAAGGGTTACATTCGCCTGCGCAAGGAAGACAACCCGGCGCTACGCAGACGCATGGCGAATACCATCGATAAACTGGATCCCGCCACGCTGAGTCACGTAGTGCGCGCCTTCAATATTTATTTCAGCCTGGTCAATATCGCGGAAGAGGCTTTCCAGCACAAGCAGCGGCGGCGCCACGTACGCCTGGGTGGTCCCCTGTGGCGCGGCTCCTTTGATCATACGCTGCGCGAATTCCACGATATGGACATCAACGCCGAACAGATCCAGACCCTGCTCGACAGTGCCCTGTATCTTCCGGTGTTCACCGCACACCCCACGGAATCGAAACGCCGCGCCGTAATGCATACCCTGCGTGGGATCTTCGTGACAGCCGAGCAGCTCGATGGACCGCGCCTGGGGAAGCGGGAGCGCGCTGACGTCATCGACGCATTACGTAACCAGATCCAGGTTCTATGGAAAACAGATGAAGTACGGGTACACAAACCGAGCGTGCGTGACGAAATCCGTAACGGACTGTTCTATTTCCGGGAGTGCCTGTTCCAGGCAGTGCCGCGCGTTTACCGCTATCTCGATAATTCCATCCAGCGCGTCTACGATCATACCGACATACGCCTTCCCAGCCTGCTGCAATTCGGTTCCTGGATTGGTGGCGATCGCGACGGCAACCCGTTCGTAAAACCGGCGACTACCGAATACGCACTACGCATGCACATGCGCGAAGTGCTGTGCGAATACATACGCCGTGTCGAAAAGCTGCGCAGCACACTGACCTATTCCAGCCGCCTGGTACAGCCCAGCCAGGCATTCCAGGACAAACTGGACCACGACGTGCGCTGTTGCCCGCAGGCGCTGGGAGACCGCCCTGACCGCTTTTCGCACGAGCCCTATCGCCGCATGCTGTACATCATGCGCAACCGCCTGCGGCATAATATCGCGCTGACCAGCGAACGTATTGAGCACCCCGAATCCGTCGACCTGGATGCCTACCCCTGCCGTTACCGAAATGAGCAGGAATTCCTCGACGATCTGAAACTTATTGAAGCATCGCTGATATCACACGGTGACGGGAACATCGCCCAGGGTGAACTGCTGGACCTGATCCGGCTGGTGGAAACGTTCGGCTTTTTCCTGCTGCACCTGGATATCCGCCAGGAGTCGACGCGCCACAGCGAGGCGGTCAGCGAACTGTGTGCGCAATTGACGGATGTCAGTGACTATAACGTGCTCGACGAAGACGCACGCATCCGGCTGCTGTGCAAAATGCTGGACCAGCCAGCCGCCACTATCGACCGACGTTCGCTCAGCGAAGCAACCATCGAAACACTGCAAGTGCTGGATGTCATGGCTCATATGCGCGACGAAGTCAGTGCCAACGCCTTCGGCACTTACGTCATATCCATGACCCATAACGCCAGCCACGTGCTGGAATTGATGTGGCTGGCATCACTGTGCGGGCTGGCGGGGCGCAAGGACAATGAGTGGTGTTGCCATATTCGTATCAGTCCACTGTTCGAAACCATCGATGATCTGGCCCATATCGAACAGGTCATGACGCGCCTGCTCGACGAACCGGTGTATCGCAGCCTGTTGCAGGCTTCCGGTAACCTGCAGGAAATCATGCTGGGGTATTCCGACTCCTGCAAGGACGGCGGCATACTCGCATCAGGCTGGAGCCTGTACCAGGCACAGCAGAAGATTATCCGCATCGCCAGGGCGCATGGCATCGAATGCCGGCTGTTCCATGGCCGCGGCGGCACCCTGGGCCGCGGCGGCGGCCCCACCCACGACGCCATCCTGTCGCAACCTGCGGGCACGGTTCACGGTCAAATCAAATTCACCGAACAGGGTGAAGTGCTGTCCTACAAGTACAGCAATGAAGAAACCGCCGTGTACGAACTGTCCATGGGTATTACCGGTCTGCTGAAAGCCAGCCGCAACGTGGTACAGGCACACAGCGAAGATCGCGAAGAATACGGCACCATCATGGCACAACTGGCGCATCAGGGTGAGCAGACATATCGCGACCTGATAGACGATACCGAAGGCTTGCTGGACTATTTCTATGAAGCCACCCCGGTCGCAGAGATCGGCCTGTTGAATATCGGTTCCCGTCCCAGCCATCGCAAAAAACAGGACCGTTCAAAGAACTCCATCCGCGCCATCCCCTGGGTATTTGGCTGGGCACAGTCACGGCATACGCTGCCGGCCTGGTACGGAATTGGCAGCGCGCTGATGAAATTTACCGAGCAGCAGGACGGCAATCTGGAAAAACTGCGTCACATGTACCACGACTGGCCCTATTTCAGGGCCATGCTCAGCAATACACAGATGTCACTGGCGAAAGCCGAAATGGACATTGCACACGAATATACGACGCTGGCCGAAAATCAGGCGCTGGCCAGCACGGTATATCAGCGCGTCCGCGAGGAACACGACCGAACCCTGGAGATGGTTACAAAAGTCGCAGACATCAGCTGCGCGCTCGAGGAGAGCCCTGTCCTGGCTCTGTCATTGTCGCGCCGCGATCCCTATCTGGTCCCACTGAATCATATCCAGATCAAGTTATTGGAACGCGTGCGCAACAAGGACTCAGGGGAAAAAGAACAGGACCGGTGGATGGAACCACTGCTGCGATCTATCAATGCCATCGCGAGCGGTATGCGTAACACCGGATAAGCATTGAATCAGCCTGCCTGGGCAAGTGATGAAAAAAGGCCTGACCGCTAAGGGGCTTGTCTGGAGAAATGGGCCTCGGTGCCCCAAGGTATATATGGGCCTTTTGGCGCATCCCCGAAGATAGTGCTCCATGGTCAGGTAATACCCAGGATCAATTGGCATTAAATGTATTTGGCGGTTCAGATTATTTCTTCAGCCAATCCCCGTCCGCATGCTGCGGTATGATTATTCAGACAGCGATTCTGCTTCCATCGACAGGTAGACCTGGTACGCGTTGCGGCGGTTGGCTTCGGCGAACGCGGGCAGATCAGCAAACCCGGACCAGTCCACTGCCTGGTAGGCTTCATCGAAAGGCACCAGCTCATTCGCCGATTCACCCATTTTCTCCCGCAGGAACGAGAGGTAGCGGCGGGTCTGGGAAACAGCGTGATCGGGGTCGGCTGCGGCGGCGCCGTGTCCAGGCACCAGTGCTGCGAGTTGCTGCGACTCCATGCGTTCCAGCACCTCCAGCCAATGACGGGAATTTGCATCGCCAAGAAACGGTACGCGGCCTTCAAAAATAATATCGCCGGAAAACAGCACACGGTCCGGTTCCACATACAGAGTCAGGTCGCCGTCGGAGTGTGCTGCGCCGACCGGTGTCAGTGTAAAGCGCACTTCGCCCAGTTTGAATGACTCCTGTTCTTCAAGGTAATGGTCCGGCGCAACCAGTCGGGAAGTGTCGTTGACCCAGGGTTCCAGCGAAAAGCGCCTTTCTTCCAACCGCTGCTGCGCATTCTCCGAGGCCAGGTAGACCTCCGCACCTGCGGGCGCCCAGATCTCCGCTCCCTGCTCCTCGAATACCTGCAACCCGTAGATGTGATCGGCGTGATAGTGACTGACAATAACACGCACGACCGGCTTGTCAGTAATGGCGCGGATCTTTTTCAGTAACAGGTCTCCCAGCGAAGGAGTACCCAGTGCATCAAATACAACGACCCCCTCCCCGGTCACTATGACACCCGCATTGGATATAAAGCCCTGGTTATCGGTAGCGATGCCGGGCGTACCCTGCGCATAGTAAACGTGCTCTGAAACCTTGATAAGGTCCATCTTGACAGTCGCAGGCGGGTAGTCGGATTCTGCACAGCTTGCAAATGCAGCGAACAACGCGCAGGACGTAACAGATATCAGTACGAGAAAATATTTCATGAGCGGCGCTCCTGGAAGAAAGCCTGTAACCGGCGACTGCAATGTTCGGACATGATACCTCCTTCGGCCAGAACGCGATGATTCAGTCCCTGTGATTCGAATACATGGCCTGTACTGTTGACTGCGCCACGTTTGGGATCGCTGGCGCCGAACACCAGGCGTTCGATCCGGGCGTGAATCATGGCGCCAGCGCACATCAGGCACGGTTCCAGTGTGACATAGAGTGTAGCACCGCCAAGACGGTAGTTTCCCAGCGCGTGCGCAGCGGCGCGCAGGGCGACAATTTCAGCGTGCGCGGTAGGGTCGTTGCTCGATATGGGCCGGTTCCAGCCTTCGCCGAGCAGCTCATCATCCCGGACAACAACGGCGCCAACCGGTACTTCATCCTGTTCCGCGGCGCGCTCGGCCAGGCCCAGCGCATACTCCATCCAGCGACTATCGATGTCCTGCTGCGTTATTCCCACTCGATGGTGGCCGGCGGCTTGCCGGAAATGTCGTAGGTGACACGGGAAATCCCGGATATTTCATTAATAATCCTGCGCGATACATGATCGAGAAACTCGTAGGGCAGATGCGCCCAGCGCGCCGTCATGAAGTCAATCGTTTCGACAGCGCGCAAGGCAATCACATAGTCATAGCGGCGACCGTCACCGGTGACGCCCACCGACTTGACCGGCAGAAATACCGCGAAGGCCTGGCTGGTCTTGTCGTAGAGGCCCTGTTTGTGCAGCTCTTCGATAAAAATATAATCCGCCAGCCGCAGCAGGTCCGCGTATTCTTTTTTTACCTGCCCGAGAATACGCACACCGAGTCCGGGTCCCGGGAAGGGGTGTCGGTACACCATGTCGTAAGGCAAACCCAGCTCCACGCCCAGCTTGCGTACTTCATCCTTGAACAGTTCCCGTAGCGGCTCCAGCAGTTTCAGTTTCATGTCTTCGGGCAGGCCGCCGACATTGTGGTGCGACTTTATCAAGTGCGCCTTGCCGGTTTTTGCGCCGGCAGACTCGATAACATCGGGATAGATAGTCCCCTGCGCCAGCCACTTCGCATTTCTGAGCTTGTCTGACTCTTCTTCGAAGATCTCGACGAACAGGTTACCGATAATCTTGCGCTTGCGTTCAGGATCGGCTTCTTTTTCCAGCGCTTGCAGAAACCGTGCCTCTGCATCCACACGAATGACGTGCACGCCCATGTGTTCGGCAAACGTGGCCATGACCTGGTCGCCTTCCCGGTAACGCAACAGGCCGGTATCCACAAACACACAGGTCAACTGGTCACCGATAGCCTTGTGCAAAAGCGCAGCAACCACCGAGGAGTCGACGCCGCCGGACAAACCCAGCAGGACCTCGTCCTCGCCCACCTGCTCACACACCTGCTGGATGCTTTCCCCGACGATATTGCCGGCATTCCACAGCGCTTCACAGCCACAGATATCCAGAATAAAACGCTGCAGAATACGTCCGCCCTGCTGGGTATGCGTCACCTCGGGGTGGAACTGCAAGCCGTAATAGCCACGCCCGTCATCGGCCATACCCGCTATCGGTGCAGCGTCGGTACTGGCCATGAGTTTGAAACCGGGGGGAAGTTCTACGACCCGGTCACCATGACTCATCCATACATCCAGCAAGCCAAAGCCTTCTTCGCTGGTATGATCCTCAACATCTTTCAACAGCCGCGCATGGCCGCGCGCGCGCACCTGCGCATAACCATATTCATGGTGGTCGGCATTCTCGACACGACCACCCAGCTGTGCCGCCATGGTCTGCATGCCATAGCAAATGCCGAGTAGCGGGACACCCAGGTCAAACACCAGCTGTGGCGCCAGCGGAGCTTCACCGCCGGTCACCGTTTCCGGACCACCCGACAGGATCACACCGTGCGGGTGGAAAACGCGCAACGTATCTTGGTCTATATCCCAGGGATAGATTTCGCAATACACACCGATCTCGCGCACGCGGCGCGCAATCAGCTGTGTGTACTGGGAACCGAAATCCAGTATCAGGATCCGGTGCGCATGGATATCGTGCTCAGGCACGGTAGTTCGGTGCTTCTTTGGTAATCGTTACGTCATGCACATGACTTTCCGCCATGCCGGCGCTGGTGACGCGTACAAACTCGGGTTTGGTACGCATTTCCTCTATGGTTGCGCAACCGGTGTAGCCCATGCTGGAACGCAGGCCACCCATGAGCTGATGGATAACCGGTTGCAGCGGGCCTTTATAGGGCACGCGGCCTTCGATGCCCTCAGGCACCAGCTTGTCGGAGTCGCTGCCTTCCTGGAAATAACGGTCACTGGAGCCCTGCTGGCTGCCCATGGCGCCCAGTGAACCCATGCCGCGGTAGGATTTGTAGGAACGCCCCTGGTACAGTTCAACTTCGCCGGGGGCTTCCTCGACGCCGGCGAACATACTGCCAATCATGATGGAGTAAGCGCCGGCGACTACTGCCTTCGCCATATCGCCGGAGTAACGGATACCACCATCCGCAATAAGCGGGACGCCGCTGCTTTTAAGTTCGTGTGCAACATTGGCCACTGCACTTACCTGTGGCACACCGACACCGGCGACAATACGCGTGGTGCAAATAGAACCGGGACCTATCCCCACCTTGACACAGTCGGCACCGGCGTCGACCAGCGCCCGCGCAGCGGCTGCCGTGGCGATATTCCCGCCAATCACCTGCAGGTCAGGGTAGTGTTTTTTGACCCAGCGCACACGCTCCAGAACTCCTTCCGAGTGGCCGTGCGCCGTGTCAACCACAACCACATCCACACCCGACTCGACCAGCGCATCAACACGTTCGTCAGTGCCGGCGCCGACACCCAACGCCGCACCAACCCGCAAGCGGCCCAGCTCATCCTTGCAGGCATTGGGTTTATCGCTGGCCTTCTGGATATCCTTGACGGTTATCATGCCGCGTAACCGGAAGTCATCGTCCACCACCAGTACTTTCTCGATACGATACTGGTGCAGCAGCTGTATCACCTCGTCACGTTCGGCACCTTCCTTGACAGTAACCAGCTTGTCCCTGCCCGTCATAATTGACGACACCGGCGCATCGTAGCGGGTCTCGAAACGGGAATCCCGGTTGGTAACGATGCCTACCAGGTCTTCACCATCCACCACCGGAACACCTGAAATATTGTGCTGACGTGTGAGCTCCAGCACCTCGCGAATACTGGTACCGGGGCTGACACAGATCGGATCCTTGATCACACCGCTTTCGTGCTTCTTGACCAGCCGCACCTGGTTGGCCTGCTGCTCGATGGTCATATTCTTGTGCACAATACCAATACCTCCCTCCTGCGCCACGGCAATGGCCAGCCGGGATTCTGTGACGGTATCCATCGCCGCCGAGAGGAGGGGTATATTGAGCTGGATATCCCGTGTCAGCTGCGTCGCCAGATCCACGTCCTTCGGTACCACTATCGAATGGGCCGGCAGGAGTAAAACATCGTCGAAAGTCAGGGATTGCTCAGAGATACGCAGCATGCGGTACACCGTGGTCGGGTCGGAGACAAGCGCGCAATTATAGGTTTTGCCGGGCGGCTGGTAAACCGCAAAGCGGCCACTTTTCATTAACCTGGCTGTGGTGGGTATATTTTGCGTATGATCAGCGCATGCCTGATGTATCTGACGGTTCCCTGCAACGGGATGTGTACAGCGTTGCCCGCCTCAACCGCGAGGCTCGCGACCTGCTGGAGTCCGGTTTTCCGCGTCTGTGGGTAGAGGGTGAAATCTCCAACCTGGCCCGCCCTGCTTCCGGCCACCTGTACTTCACGCTGAAGGACGCCCGTGCACAGGTCAGCTGCGCGCTGTTCCGCAACCGGGCTATACGGCTGAGCTTCACCCCGGAGAATGGCACACAGGTACTGATCCAGGCCCAGGTCAGCCTGTACGAGGCGCGCGGCAACTACCAGCTTATCGTCAACCACATGGAAGAAGCCGGCGACGGTGCGCTGCGCAGGGCATTTGAGCAGCTGAAGAACCGGCTGCACAAAGAAGGTCTGTTCGATGCAGAACACAAGCTCACACTGCCTGATCTGCCGCGCTGCATTGGCGTTATCACTTCTCCCAGCGGCGCTGCCATCCGTGACGTACTGACAGTCCTGGGGCGGCGATTTCCGGCAATTCCTGTCATTATCTATCCGACCCGGGTACAGGGAGAGGGCGCTGCCCGGCAAATCGTCGGCGCAATTCAAGCCGCTGAAACACGCGCTGAGTGCGATGTACTGTTATTGACCCGCGGTGGTGGCTCGCTGGAAGACCTGTGGCCATTCAATGAGGAGACGGTCGCCCGGGCCGTCTACGCCTGTCAGATTCCCGTTGTTTCAGCAGTTGGCCACGAAATCGATATTGTCATCAGTGATTTTACCGCCGATCAACGTGCAGCCACGCCTTCGGCCGGCGCCGAACTGCTCAGCCCCGATCAGAACGAGCTCGCCAGCCTGGTTCGACAGCTCGAAAGCCGCTTGCAGGCACACGCCCGCCAGCGCCTGCAGTCCTTCAGGGATCAACTCGGCTGGCTGGTTAAACGTATCAGCCAGACCCATCCCGGACGCCAGTTGCAACAACAGGCGCAGCGCCTGGACGATCTGGAGGCACGGCTGGGCAGAGCATGGGAACTGCTCGGCTCGCGCCAACAGGCAAGACTGGACGCCCTGCGGGGCAGGCTTGCGCAGTGCAGCCCGCAACAGAAGCTGCAACGGCTGGCCAGCCAGGCGGCACAGTTGGCACAGCGGCTGGAATACTGTATAAATACACAGTTAGCGTATCGCCGGGAGAAACTGGCCATACTATCGCGCGCGCTGGATGCTATCAGTCCGCTGGCGACACTGCAGCGTGGTTACTCGATTACACTGCGACAGACCGATGGCTCAGTGGTCCACAGTGCGCAACAGGTTCACAGCGGCGACACGCTGAAAACACGGCTCGCCAGGGGCTGTATACTCAGCAAGGTGACAGAGACAGATTCATCATGAAGTGCTTAAAACTGGTACCGATACTGTTTTTTATGATCACAGGCGCGCTGCTGTCACCCGCCACCTTTGCCGTCGGCCTGCCCGACAATACCCCCGTTCCAGGCGGCGTTGCAGTGATCGGGCTGCCGGCCTCGGCTACCGCGCCACGGGTCAGCTATAACGGCAAACCGGTCATGGTTTTAGCCAGTGGCAGCAGCTATACCGCCATTGTCGGTTTATCTCTTGCAACAAAACCCGGTACCCACACACTGAAGATTGAAGCTGCGGGAAAGGAGAACGCTGCGCTGGACTTTGAGGTGGTGGAAAAAACCTATACCAGCCAGCATATCACCCTGAAAAACAAACGCATGGTCAATCCTGAAAAACGCGACATGGAACGCATTGGACGGGAACAGCGGCGCATCAAACAGGCACTCGCCACCTGGAATGAGGCTACTCCGGACACCCTGCGTTTTTCGTTGCCTGTCGAAGGCCCGGTTAGCAGCCCGTTTGGGCTGAGACGTTTTTTCAATGAGCAGGCGCGCAAACCGCATAGCGGACTGGACCTGGCTGCTGCCGAGGGCACGCCGATCGCAGCACCGGCCGGCGGGCGTGTCGTGGATACCGGTGATTTCTTCTTTAACGGTAATACGGTTTTGATAGACCACGGCCAGGGACTGGTCACCATGTACTGTCATATGTCGCGCGTCGACGTGAAGCCCGGGCAGGCCGTTACGGGCGGGGACGTGATTGGCGCAGTGGGGAAAACCGGACGGGTAACAGGGCCCCATCTGCACTGGGGCGTGAGCCTGAATGATGCGCGCGTGGATCCCATGCTGTTTCTGGATCAGTTACCGCCGACCGAAAAACCGACCGGGAACAGGCAGCCTTAAGCCGAACACTCTCCAGGGCTGTTCGGCGAGGACATCATTATGGAACAGAATACCCGCCACATCCTGTCGCGCAATGTACGTTATTTCCGCTGCCTGAACGGCTGGAGTCAGGAACAGCTCGCCGAACAGTGTGGACTGCACCGCACCTACGTCGGCGCTATTGAACGCGGTGAGCGTAATGTCGGTCTGGATAATCTTGAGCGCCTGGCAAATGCGCTGCAACTACCAACCTCTGTACTGCTGGTCAACCGGCAACAGGATAGCGTACGTGAACCCGCCGCCCGTTATCAGGTTCCGTTCTTCCCAAAGCCGGCTACTGTATATTTGCATCAATATGCTACTCATAGTCTGTCGACGATTCCCTTGAATTTGCTTGTAATGCCTTCCCATGAAAGCAAACGCAAGGAAGCGACTGGCACAACGGGTGCGACTGCTGCGCACCAGTCACGGCTGGTCACAGGAAGTTCTCGCTGAGCTCAGCGGACTAAACCGCAGCTATATCGGTGCTGTCGAGCGCGCGGAACACAATATCGGACTGGATAATATCGAACGCATTGCAGCCGCCCTGGAAACCGACGTTCCCGATTTGCTGGACGGCACCGACCAGACCGAACACAGTTTCCCGGCCTCGCACGATGCACCGATGCTCGCTGCCGCCAGCCAGGTCATCGTGCACAGAAAAATATTTCTGGAGCTATTGAGGCAGTGCGGTCAGACGCACAAGGAACTGGTGCTGGTCTATCTTGAACGTTGCGGCGTTACGGTCAGGGATTAGTCCCCAAACAACTCTTCGTCAGAGAAATCCTCATCGGGTGGACTGCCGTCATGAATATCATACCAGCGCTTCTGCCGATAGGCTTCCCGCAACTGCAGGTAGGGATCCACGGATCCGCTGTCGAGTACATCTGAAGCCGACAAAAGATCCGCACGCCGACTGATGAAAAACAGGCTGTAGGCCGAATACCTGGTGATGCCCGAGGTGTTCCTCGCAATCAAATCTACCTGCCATTCCAGCGGCAGTCCCGCTGTATCGCGCACAGTGCTGGGGCCCAGCAGCGGCAGCATCAGATACCAGCCCTCACCGAAGCCCCAGACACCGAAGGTTTGCCCGAAGTCCTCCTTGTGCATCTCGAGACCCCAGCCGGTAGCGACATCGAACAGGCCCAACACACCGAATATTGTGTTGAAACCAAAACGCATGGTATCCCCGGCAGCATGGTCGCCCTTGCCTTGCAGAATATTATTGATGATGGTGAGCGGTTCATAAATATTGTTAAAGAAATTACGCACACCGGTACGTGCCGGGGATGGAATATATTCCTGGTAACCCTCGGCAAGCGGCCTCATTACAAACCGGTCAAGTCCGTCGTTGAAGTTGTATATCACACGATTGACCGGTTCCAGCGGGTCGCTTGCCTCTTCATAGGGGGAGCGAACAGCACACCCTGCAAACAGCAGCGACAGCAATACGACCCACGCAAATTGTTTTATTCTTAACATAGGCGGTGGCAGATGGATGTTATTTTTTTACATGGCGGAGCATACGTTTTCTGGACCTCAGCTGTCTAGGCGTAAGCTTGTTGCGCTTGCCGGCATACGGATTGTCGCCGGTTTTGAACTCCATGCGGACGGGTGTCCCTACCAGTTTTAACGCTTTACGGAAATAATTTCCCAGGTAACGCTTGTAAGTATGTGGCAAACGGGCCGTCTGGTTACCGTGTACAACAATGACAGGTGGATTCTGCCCACCCTGGTGCGCGTAGCGCAGCTTGATCCGGCGCCCCCTGACCAGTGGTGGCTGATGCTCATGGACGGCCTGTTCCAGCAGGCGCGTCAACTCCGGCGTACTCACCTTGATCAGGGCCGCCTGGTAAGCCGTATGTATGGCATGAAACAGGTCTCCTACACCACTGCCATGTAATGCCGAAATAAAATACTGCTCGGCAAAATCCAGGAACGGTAACCTGCGATCCAGCTGATCACGAAACCACTTGCGCTGATCATCCTCCAGACCATCCCACTTGTTGATGGCCAGCACCAGTGCGGTACCGCTTTCGACAATGTGCCCGGCCAGTGTGGCATCCTGCTCGGATACTTCGTCACTGTGCGCATCCAGCACCAGTATGGCAACGTGGGCATCATTTATCGCCTGCAGCGTCTTTATGACAC